>Ga0102943_1000001_pt1 | contig 231918 bp, 182 predicted proteins | sample SalPonC_black_MG_FD_78174 | JGI IMG/M metagenome (GOLD analysis project Ga0102943, IMG submission 78174) | Salt pond soil microbial communities from South San Francisco under conditions of wetland restoration - Salt Pond MetaG... | ecosystem: Environmental > Aquatic > Marine > Intertidal zone...
CCCATAAGTCCGGTTTTGGCTACTTCTACGGTTCATCTGTTCGTCAGTTTTACTGTTCTGCGGTTCTGAATGTCTACAAAAAGGTGAAAAACTGTTTCAAACAGGCCGGAACCGCAGAACAGAAAAACAGAGGAAGTTTGTACCGACTAAAGTTGTGGGTAATCGATACGCTCAGGATGAAGGGTAAACGCCCAACAAGCTCTTCCTATAGCTGTTTATCCACCACATCAAGTTCGGATTCATCGATCAGCCCAAACCAGTCTTTGAGCTTTTCCCGGGCTTTGCCTTTCACGCTTTTATCGACATAGGCGGCGATGGTGACCAGGCCGAAAGTCAACACGCCCAGGTCATCGGTAAATCCGAGAATGGGGGTCAGGTCGGGCATGGCGTCAATCGGAGAGATCAGGTAGCCCAGGGTGCCGAGAATGATGCGTTTGGCCCAGCCAGGCGTTTCTTTGCGGCGGTAGGCGTAGAAAAGCAACAAGGAAGCGTAGACCACCTTGATACCGGCCTGTCGACCGTAGTTGCGCAATTTATTCCAGAACTTGTTCTCCGAAAACTTCTCGATATATGCTTTGAATGGGTTCTTTTTCATAACCTTATGCTTAATTCCGCTCAATATAACGAATTTGGAGAAAAAATGGTTTTTCTTCTTTTCAGAGAAAGGAATTGAAAACTTCGTTGTGCGCCTGACATTTTGGAAGTTCAGGGACCGGGTTTCCGGTTTTGAAAAAGCCGTTTTGCCGATGAAAACAAAAATTGAGGAGGGCCGTCAAACCCTCAAACAAAAGCCATGGAAAAATTTGCGCCTTCGCTCGATAACTGGACGACGCTCTTTCTACTCGTAGCCGCTCAGGGCCTTTTCATCGTTTTTATTACCAGCTATCTGTTTTACTGCATCCTGAAGAATACCTCCTTTTTTACCATTTTCCAGGATTACTTCATCGCACTTACCATGAGTCTTTGCGTATACGCAATCGGCTACCTCGGCTATGCCCGTCCCCATGTGTTGGCCGGCAAAACCGTGCTTCGGAAGCATTAAACAGAGAAGTGCCAGCACTCAACACTGACCCCGGCGCCGCTCAGTCGCTGGCGGAAAAGCTGCTCGATTATATGGAAGGCGAACGTCATTTCTCGACGCTGAACTGCTCCTGGCCGCCCTATCGGAGCGGTTAAATGCGTCGACCCATCACCTCTCACAGGTGATCAATGAACAGTTTAATAAAAGCTTTTCCGAATTCGTCAATGAATACCGGCCCGGGAGGCCCGGCGATTACTGGATGATCCCGAGAAGGCTGACTGGCGTATCATAGACGTCGCCTTTACAGCGGGCTTTAATAATAAAACATCTTTCTATCAGACTTTCAAGGCGTATTATGACTGCTCCCCTGCTTCATTCCGGCGCCAGAGTCAGCAACAAACTTCATCCGGGTAAATGTTTATATAATTGAGCGTAAAACCAATTAGTCTTCCGCCAGTGGAATGAAAGCGAATGTTTGTCTTTTAAAAAACATTGTTTCTATTGGTTGTTTTTTTTTTAAACCTTTTGTGCATATTTATTGGAGTTAACCGGAATATAAAAAACAAGCCGGAAGCTCGTCTTCCGGCTCTTTTTCTCTAACCCGGAACGCTTGAAATACCCCCTGGGGCCTGAAGTCCCAGGCAAATCTCCCATACAACGATGATCAAAACCATACAGCCACAAATGGATGACCATGTCCAAACGATTTTTCCCGCCCTCCGGCCTTCCACACAGAAGCAACTGCCAGGCGGGGACTTCTCCTTCCTTTCCTTATCCGCTGTATTTACCCTGTTTCTGTTGCTATTGTCACCGGTAATCAGCTCGGAACTGTACGCTCAGGATGAAGCAGTAAAACTCTGCCCCTGCTGTGGTCCTGAATACCGGCAATTCGATTTCTGGCTGGGCGATTGGGTGGCCTATAACCTGCAGGACAGCAACAAGCTGGCAGGGGCTAATCGCATCGTTTTACTACAGGACAGCTGTGTCGTTCAGGAAAATTGGGTAGGGCGCGGGGGGCAATATACCGGAACAAGCTACAATTGGTACGACCGGCAGGAAGGTAAGTGGCGGCAGACCTGGATCGACAACCAGGGCGGGAGCCTTCAGCTAAGCGGTGGTATGAAGGATGGAGAGATGATTCTTTACAGTGGCGAGATGAAAAGCCGGCAGGGCGAATCCTATATCAACCGGATCACCTGGACCCCTAATCCGGACGACAGTGTCCGGCAGCACTGGGAAATTTCCAAAGATGATGGGCAAAGCTGGGAAACGGTTTTCGATGGTTTGTACAAGCGCAAGGAGTGAAGTCACTACGAGTGCTTGTTATCGCCTCCATTCTTCAGTCAGTAATTCTTCGGCCGGTCCGGCTACTTCCAATCCTGCGTTCCGACCGGCGCCATGGAAGAGCAGTTGTTCTCCTTCATAAAATTTCACAGTGAGCTTTGCCCGCAGGCTTTCGTTGACCTTTCCGGTCATTTGCCCGGAAAGCGGCGATACCAGGTCGCTGCCCGGGCCCTGGCGGGCGTTGATTTCCAGCCGGTAGCGGCGGTCCCGGAAAGCCAGATGAACTTCTTCTCCCTGCAGGCGGGCTTTCATCATTGCCCCGGTGTAGGTGGCAAAGCGGTATAAGCGACCGCGGTAGAGAAAACCGACGATATATCCGATAAAGTGATTTCGCAGCCAGGGGATGCGCGCAACGGAAGCCGTCAGGCTGACCGGCTGTTCTTCGTCGAAGTGATTGCTTTGCATCCAGATCCAGGAGCTGGGAAAGGAGCGTCCCCAATCCTTCTCGGCGTATCCTTTTCCACCGGTAAAATCTACTTTCTGGCCCTCGATGTTCAGGTGACCGCTAAGGTCGTGATTTACACTGACGATGCCGTGGTAACATTCCATGAAAGGCACAAAAGAGTACCATCCCATAATGCCGGGAGCACCCAGCATTTTGGGCCAGGGAAAGCGGTTGTGGAGTTGCAGGCTGCCCCGGATTCCCGGAAGATCCAGGGTGAGTGCTCCGGTGGAAAAGCGGTTGCCTTTCAGGGACAGCTCGAAGCGGTCGGAGTCAGGCTTGAAGTCGCTGTGCCGGAATTCCTCGTAATGCGCGCGGTGCCGCACCCCGTCCAATACCTGAATGAAGGCGTGGTGCTCGCCTTGCGCCCCCAGTGAGATGCCCGGGATGAAGGCGTAAGCATGCTCTTCCGTCGGATCGACCACCTTAAAATACCAGCCCTCAAAATAATTGCGCTGCTTCCCCCAGCCGTGGTACATATCAGGGTTCCAGACAGCGTGCCAGCGGCGAAGAAGGTTATGCATGAGCAGAAGGTTTGATCTCGTTTGAGATGATCCGGGCTTGTTGGAGGTGGTGCCCCCTGCCCTTTATCCATGGAACGGAGGATACATCTACATGGTAAAATAAGGGAAAAATGAGTTGTAATCTGTATTCTCAGAGATTTTCTGGCATTCCCGGACGCCAAGACAGAGAAAAATTACATCTATAAAAATAATTGTCGATCATACTACCGGACGTTAATACTCGACGCAAACTGATTGAGAATTTGCTCAAATCATCTTCGACGTCGGCATATTAATTTATCACTTCAAAAACTTTAAAGCTATGAAAACGTCCCGTCAACGGCGCGCCGGGAAGCAGCTCGACGCCGGTGCTATGGCCGACATCGCCTTCCTGTTGCTGATCTTTTTTTTAGTCGCTACTAGTATTCTCGATGACCAGGGTATCCTGGTGCAGCTGCCACCCTATCAGGAGAAGCCTGTTACTGATCAGCTGGCCGACCGCAACGTGCTGAATGTAAAGCTCAATGCCGAAGATCAACTGATGGTGGAGGAGGAGATTCTTCCTGTGGAAGCGCTGCGTTCCAAAGCTAAGGAATTCATTTTCAATCCATTGGGGAAGGAAACACTGGCCGCTTCTCCCCGTAAGGCAATCGTCTCTCTTCAGAACGACCGGGGTACGAGTTACCAGGCGTATCTGTCCGTGTACAATGAACTGAAAGCGGCGTACCGCGAGTTGTGGGAGGAAGCGGCCCGGCGCCGGTACGGTGAAGCCTACGAAGCCTTGCCTGTCGATCAGCAGCGCGCCATCAGAAAAGATATTCCGCTGGTGATCTCCGAGGCGGAACCCACGGATTATGCCGGGCGATAAACCTTGGAGCCTGCCTGTAAAGAAAAAGCCGCTGTTCGAACAGCGGCTTTCTTCAAAATAAACCTAACATTGCATTGTGTCTAAGCTATGTTTTTTTCGCTGCGACCTTGCATCAGTTCCTTATCGTTGAGCCTTTCAAAGCGGTAACCGAGTTGGGAAAAGTGCTCCAGGACCCGGGGAAGGGTGTAGTGCAAGCGCTCTCCGGCTTTGATACTGTCGTGAAAAACGATAATAGATCCGGGGCCGGCGTTGTTAGTTACATTGGCCAGGCACTGCTCGGGGCTGATCGTGGCGTCGAAATCACCACTTAGCACATCCCACATCACGACGCGGTAATGACGTTGCAGAAACTGGGACTGCTTGGGCTTCAGCCGGCCGTACGGCGGGCGGAAGATGACCGAGTTGACCAGGTTGGCGCAGTGGCGTACATTGTGGAAATAAGGGATGTTTTCGGTGAGCCAGCCGTTCAGGTGGTTGAGGGTGTGATTACCTACAGCATGCCCCTCGGCTGTTACTTGTTGAAAAACATCGAAATACTTGCGCACATTGTCGCCTACACAAAAGAAAGTCGCTTTGGCCTCATAAGCTTTTAGCTGGTCGAGTACCCAATTGGTGACCTCCGGGATGGGGCCGTCATCGAAAGTGAGGTAGAGTACCTTTTCTTCCGTAGGGATTCGCCAGGTAAAGTTGGGGAAAAGCTGTTGGATGAATTGAGGGGTTTTAACCAGGTACATAATCTTGGATTTAACTGTTCATGGATTATTAAATGCAAAGTGTGTTCAACCAGGAGCTTAGTTGCTATGGAGGTATTCCCTGATTACAGGGCGCCAGCCGATAATGCTGCAAGCTGTCCGAAAATCTTTAACTTGGCGTCTCTGATTTTATAAGCCTGAGAAAACTGGGGGCGGAATGGGCTTGTTTGCTATTTTATAGGGAACGAATAATTAACGTTATTCGCTGCCCATTTTATTTGAGAATTTGAACTTTTTTTAACTTTTTTTTTGCAGATGCCACCCGGATTCATTAAAAATGTTCCGGACAAGTTCGGACCTGACCAAATAACGAATGGTTTCGAACGATCAGGATAGAAATAATTAATAAGAAACAGGTCAAATAGTTCAGTAAACACATGGAAAAATACAGGGTACGCTTTGCGCCAAGTCCTACTGGCGCACTACACATTGGAGGGGTAAGAACAGCATTGTATAACTATCTGCTTGCCCGCAAGCACGGCGGGGCTTTTATCCTGCGCATCGAGGATACCGATCAGGCCCGCCATGTATCCAGAGCAGAGGAGTATATCGTCGATTCGCTGGAATGGTGTGGCATCATTCCTGACGAGGGGCCCTCCTTCGGCGGCTCCTATGGCCCCTACCGGCAGTCCGAGAGGAAAGACCTGTATGAAAAATACACGCAGCAGCTCATCGATAACGGCCATGCCTATTACGCTTTCGATACGCAGGAAGAACTTCAGGAATACCGGCAGCGGGAAGAAGCCAAGGGCAATTCCGGTTTCCGTTATGACAGCAGCGTGCGCATGCAGATGAAGAACAGCTTGAGTTTGCCGGAGGAAGCGGTGAAGGAACGCCTGGCGAGTGGAGAGCCCTACGCTGTTCGCCTCAAGGTTCCGGCTTCGGGTACCGTTACGGTCCATGACGAGGTTCGTGGAGAGGTGACCTTCCAGTGCGGAGAACTAGACGATAAAATCATTCTGAAGGGGGATGGGATGCCCACTTATCACCTCGCCAATATTGTGGATGATCATCTGATGGAGGTGACCCACGTCATCCGGGGAGAGGAATGGTTGCCTTCCACGGCGCATCATGTCCTGCTCTACCGTTTTCTAGGCTGGGAAGAGCTTATGCCGCAGTTCGCTCACCTTCCGCTCATCCTCAAACCCAATGGAAAAGGAAAGCTGAGTAAACGCGACGGTATGCGTTTGGGAATACCCGTTTTTCCGCTTCGCTGGGAGGGGCAAACGGAAGAAGAATCCTTCACCGGCTTTCGCGAGTTCGGCTTCGATCCCCGTGCAGTGATTAACTTCCTTGCTTTTCTGGGCTGGAACCCGGGTACCGAGCAGGAAATTTTTTCCACGGAGGAACTGATCGCTGCCTTTTCTCTGGAAAAAATCGGCAAAGCCGGCGCCCGTTTCGATTTCGACAAGGCCAAGTGGTTCAACCAGCAATACATCATGGCTACTCCGGATGCGGAACTGGCTGAGAAGGTGCGTCCGTTTATTGAAGCACATGGTCATCACCCCGATGAGGGTTTTCTCATCGAATTTTGCCGTTTGATGAAAGAGCGGGTGAGCCTGTACACGGAATTCTGGGAAAACGGCTATTACTTCTTTGAGGAAGTGCGCCAATACGATGAAAAAACGGTGGCCAAGCGCTGGCGCCCGGAACGCCGGCCGGTCTTTGAAGAACTGGCTGCCTTACTGCGGGAGCTGAGCCCCTACGAGGGAAGTCAGCTCGAAGATACAGTCAAACAATTCATTAAAGATAAAGAACTGAAATTTGGTGATGTGCTTCCCATTTTGCGCATCGCATTGGCCGGTACGATGAAGGGGCCAGCGATTTTTGATATGATGGCCCTGCTGGGAAAGGAAGAAGTTGACCGTCGCCTGCGCATCGCTTATGATCGTTTTGATCAGATTGCCGGATAGAAATAGAAGAAGACTCAAAACCTAGTTCCCGGAGCACTAGGGTAAACCTTCTATTTTGAACAATTCCTGTTACTCCGCAATTGGCTTTAATAGAGGGACCGTTTAATTAAAATAATCGCCATGCCGAAAAAGAAACCCAAAAAGGGGAAACCCGAAGTACATAAAGACCTGAAAGGATTTGAGATCAAAATCAATGAATTTGGGGAAATCATCACTACTCTGGAAGTAGACAAACTCAACGTCTTCCTCAATGAAAATGTCGATGATAAAAAACTCAGGGAACGGGAAGCCGATGAAGAACCTGAAGAGAAGGAACAGAAAAACGACGAAGAGGAAGAGTAGTTGTGCTTGCCAAACTTACCGCATCTGAAAATTTTTTATACTAAAAAAATGGGGTAGTAAGGTTTTTGCTGCTGAAAATGCTTATATTTGAATGAGTTTTGTGTAAAAATTAATATTTTGCACCTTGAAAGAGGAAAGTAGTACAACTGCTTTCCCAGGCTAACAAAAACCGATTTATCCCATGAACTGCCTTGAACGTCTTCCACGTGAGGGTGCCCATCCTCCTATCCATCTTATCCGCATATCCAAGCTAATATTTAACCATGCACGAAGGCCGCCTGTGCTTTTTCGTGGCGCCGGCCTCCTTTAAGGACGACATCCTCTTTATAATCCCAGCATAAACTATTCCCTGTCATGAGGAACTACTTACACCAGTATAAGCAATTCCTATACGTGGTTTTACTAGGGGTGCTTTTTTGGGCTACCCCCCAAACGGTCATCAGTACACCTTCAGCAAATGCTTTCCGGCATACGGTCAATGATCCGCCGGTATTTGAACCTGCTCCCGACGATGTGACTGTCAACTGCTTGTCGGATGTGCCAGCTCCGCTAGCGCTGCAGGCGACGGACGATACGGATCCCAGCTTTCCCAAGATGATCAATCCGATGGATACGCCCGATCTCGACGCCTGTGGCGGAGGCATCATTCGCCGGGTATGGTCAGCGACGGATGAGGACAACAACACCGCACGGGTAGAACAGCTCATCACTATTCTTCCCGACTCGGAAGGCCCGGTGGTCGAACTGGACCCGGTCAATGACGTTGTCACCTGTGGGCAGGATGATTTTTCCAGTTGGATTAACACCACTCGTCTGCTTTTATCCACCTCCAGTGATCAAGTATACGACGCTTGCGGTAATGGCATTTCGGCCATTGATTATCAGCCGAAATTCGATGATCCGGCAATGGGGCCCTGCGAAACCCGCACCGTCACTTTTCTGCTCACCGATGGTTGTGGCAACACAACCGAATGGCAGGCGAGTTATACTACCCAGGATAATCAGGCGCCGGTTTTCGACAATATGCCGGCCGATGTGACAGTGTCTTGTGAAGAAGCTGTCCCTCCCATCCCGGAGGTCGGCGCAACGGACAACTGCGCCACCGATCTCAGTCCACTGTACGATGAGGAGACGACTCCCCTGGGTAATTGCCCGGGAACGAACTACACGATTGTACGCACATGGACGGTGAGCGACGACTGTGGGAATGAATCGACTATCCAGCAGGTAGTCAAAGTGGCTGACGAAACGGGGCCTTCCTTTACAGCGCCCTCCAATATCACCATCACCTGCAATCAGGATCCCACCGACCTTAACCTGACCGGGGATGCGAGCGGGTTGCAGGATAATTGTGACAACGATCCCCGGCTGAGCTTTACCGATGCCGTGATTGACGAATCCTGCCCGGCCACTTACCTCATAGAACGTAGCTGGGTGGCTACCGATGCCTGTGGCAATACAACCATCCGCAAGCAGATGATTGAGGTACGCGATGATGAGGCTCCGAGCTTTGTCGTTCCCCCCAACGTGACCGTCAGCTGTGAGGAGGTCAATGACCCTTCGGTGACCGGCCGGCCTACCGAAGTCAGCGACAATTGTGATGACAACCCCAGTGTCCGTATCGATGAAGAAACCGTATTCCGCGGGGACGCCGAGTGCGCCAATGAATACGAAATCCGCCGTGTCTGGCGGGTCGAAGATGCCTGCGGCAATGCTACGGAGAAAACACAGACTCTCTTTGTTATTGATGAATCAGCACCGGTCATCAGCCAGGTGGCTGCTGACCGGCGGGTGGCTTGCAACCCGGGAGTAGATCCCGACGCCATCTTTGCTGAGTGGATCGCCATGCACGGGAACGCCTTGGCTGAAGACAACTGCACGCTGGCTGGGGATCTCTCCTGGAGCGCTTTCAATAGCGGCAGCAGCGAGCCGGCTACCCTGCCTGCTATCAGCTGCCCGGCCGCCGAGGGCGTTCTGCGGCAGCGCCGTGTCGACTTCGTGGTGACAGATGAATGCGGCAATACAGCTACGACTAGCGCCGGCTTCATCGTAACGGACGATATAGCCCCGGTTATTCTCAACTGTAGTGAAGCATTGACGATTCCTACGGATCCCGGCACCTGTGCGGGGACCTATACCTTCGGCATCCCGCAGATCGAAGAAAACTGCAGCTCCGGGTCACTGGCTCTTCTGCTGACGGCTATGGCGGGTATCAGCTCCCAGGCCAGTCCTGGCCAGGAAGGGGATACCCCGGTTGACCCGGCGGAACTCGTGTTCCTGACCCAATCCGTCCTGCCCCTCAATGTTTCCGGTGAGGCTACCTTGCTGATTCGATTGGTCAATGTGGATGGGGAGGAAGCTAATGAATACTTTCACATCCTTGGAGAAGACGGCACTTTACTCGGTCAGACTAACCTGACGGGGCAGCAATGCGGCAATTCTGAGACTATTCTTTCGCTGACGCGTGAGCAGGTGGAAGCCTGGGCGGCCGACGGCGAACTGCGCATCCGCCTGGAACCGAACATACCGGAAGGCCAGGCCGGCCGCTTTGCCGTGAATGCCATCTGTGATCCTGCCGGCCGTATTGAAGGCCAACTCGATTTTGAGCGCAAGGAGTTACCCGGCCTCCTTTTCGAATACAGCATCAATGACGGCGATCGTCTGGCGATGACTCCTGCCGCCGCCGAGACGGTCGAACTGCCTCAGGGAGCTAATAAACTGACGCTCTTCGTCACGGATTGCGCCGGGAATACTAACGAGTGCTCCTACTTCGTCCGGGTAGTAGATCAGGAAGCGCCCCTGCTTACCTGCCCGGATGATATCGCCGTAAACACCTTCAGCGGAAGCTGCCGTGCCTCGGTAACACTGCCCCTCCCCCAGGACGTTACCGACAATTGCCAGGCAGGTGGCCGCTTCGAGCAACGCCTGCCTGCCACCGTAGAAGAAGCCTTTCTTACATTTAGCTACGATCCGAACCTCAACGATTATCTGGCACAGGGCAAATCTTTCCGCTTCACGAACGCAGCCGCTAATGCCATAGGTCCGGCGACGCTAATCCTGGATTTCCAGGGAGACTTCAGCTCCAACGGTGCTTTCCTGGAAGTAATCGGAGAAGACGGCAGCACGCTGGGGCAAACCAGCGTCGGGGATGCCGATTGTAATACTGGCGGACAGCTCACGCTCTCCATTCCCCGAGAGACCATCAACACCTGGGCAAGGGATGGAGAGGTCAATATTGAAGTGCGGGTCAATGATATCCCGGTTCCGCCGGGCGTCCCAGGGGACGGTGTCAACCCCTGTGATCCCAATACGGTAACTGCCGATGGTGATACAGATGGCGTCAGCTATCTGTACGCCGCCTTGAGTTACGATAATCTGCTACCCTCTTATTATTCGGAGGGAGCAACGAATTTGCCGCTTACGCAAATGCGCCCCCCGGCCGTCAGCCCCGTTCACAGCTTTTCCTCCGGGGTGTCCACCGTTTATTATCTCTTGCCTGATGCCAGCGGTAACATGGATACCTGTTCCTTCACCGTTACTGTACAGGATAATGAAGCGCCTGTCGCCCGCTGTCAGCCGACAACGGTTTTCATCAACCCTTCCGGTCTCGAACCCCCCGTGGTGGATGCGGCGGAAATCGACGCCGGCAGTTCCGACAACTGCGCCATCGATACGATGTTTCTCAGTCCGAATACCTTTTCCTGCGAGCAGGTGGGCAGTACCGTACAGGTTGCCCTGACTGTGCTCGATGAAGCAGGAAACGGCGCCTCCTGTATCACCCCTATCCGCCTGGAAAGTTTACGCCCGGAACCCGATGCGACTTCCGGCGTTTGTGGCAACGACACCTTATATCTTTCCGCCAACCCACCGGCGGCGGAAGGAGGGGTGGTGTTTACCTATCGCTGGACCGGCCCCGCCGGGTTCGTATCGGATAAAGAGAATCCCATCATTCCCAATGTGGACCAGGATAATGCCGGCTCCTACCTGGTAGAAATTACAGGAATCACCGGTTGCAAAGCTACGGGAACTGTGGAAGTAGCCATCGAAGATCTTCCCCTCACCCCCGAGCTGCTAACCGTTCAGGATATCTGCGTAGATGAAGACATTGAACTCTTCTCCTCGCTCGTTCCTGCCGGGTCGGGAACAATTTATCGTTGGTACCGGGGAGTGCCGCCGGATGGAATACTGGTTGCAACTACCAGTTTACCTGCCTTTACGGTGCCGGCGCCGCACGAGGAAGGTATACGCTCCTACTACCTCACGATCGAATCCGACGGTTGCATTTCCGCTCCTTCTATTCCTGTAAACGTACGGGTAACCAATACTCCTCAGGCCGTGGTCAATGATGCCGAGATCATCGTCTGCGAAGGAGAGTCAATTGCATTGGGCACCCCGGTATCGGGCCCCGGGATCCAGTATGTGTGGACCGGCCCCGACGGGTTTAGCTCCTCCAGCCAGTTTCCGGCGGTAATTGAGGAGGCGACCGCTTCCAACGCAGGTGTTTACACCCTGATTGTCAATAAAAACGGTTGCCTGTCGGACGAGGCGGTTTCGGTAGTAAATGTACTGCCACGTCCACAGCGCCCCCAGTTGTCAAACACCGGACCGGTATGCGAAGGCAGCGAATTGGTATTGACGACGAATGTTCCCAGGGCCAGTGTTTACCGCTGGGTATCGCCCGATTTACAGGAGTTCGTTACGACCAATAATCAACTGGTCATTCCCGAGGCGACGCAGGATGTGACCGGCCCCTGGCAGGTATCCGTTGCTCAGTTTGGGTGTAACTCGGAATCTTCAGCCCCTTCGGAGGTGGTGGTCAACGCGAATCCGCCGACTCAGGCTTCGGCCAGTCAGAATATCATCTGTGAAGGAGATCAATTACAGCTTTTTGCGGCTCCGACCTTATCGAACGCAGTTTATCGTTGGACGGGGCCTGGCGGGTTCAGTGCTTCGACCCAAAACCCGGTCATCAATAACCTCAGCAAATCCAGGGAAGGCACCTACCAGGTGACAATCACTACTGCTGAAGGCTGTTCCGGGACGGCTTCCGTGACGGTAGTGGTACAACGCAGCCCGGTCATTACCGCCGTTAGTAACGACGCTCCGGATTGCTTGTCAGGACCGACAGACATCCGGCTGGCCGCCTCTTTGTTTCCTGCTGATCCCGGCACGTACCGCTACGAGTGGACCGGTCCCAACGGATACAGCTCCCGTGACAGTGTAGCGGTGATCCGCAATGCCACGGAGGCTGGTAATGGCAATTACCGGTTGGTGATCACCACTGCGGAGGGTTGTACTTCTGAGTCGGCTACCATCACGGTGCAGGTATCCAATCCGCCTACGGCGCCCGCAGTGCCGCGCATTAGCGAAGATAACCCGGCCCCCTTCTGCGAGGGGGAAACCGTACAGCTGCTGACCGAATCCTACGCCGGAGTCAATATACTTTATAACTGGCGGACACCGAAGGGCGTCATATCCACGACGGCTCCTGCACTGGACATCCCCGCCGCCACCCCGGATGATAGCGGCGCCTATTCCGTCTTTGTAACGGTTGACGGCTGTGACTCCCAGGAGTCGGGCATGTTAAACGTTTCCATTGGACAAACGCCTCAGATTACCGCCACCACGAACAGCCCGGTTTGTGAGGGCGGTGTGATCCAGTTGCGTACGGAAATTCTTCCCGATGCGACCTATAGTTGGATGGGGCCAGGATTTACTTCTGACCAGCCCAACCCCGAAATTACACAGGCTAAACCGGGTCAGCATGACGGGACCTATTCGCTGCGGGTCAACCTGAACGGCTGTACCTCCGGCCTGGCAACCACTCAGGTACGCGTCAAGCCATCACCCGCCCGTCCCGCACTCGACAACAGCGGTCCTCTGTGTGTTAGTGAGGAAGGCGCAGAATTGACGCTTACGGTTTCACCTGACAGCAGAACCTCCGGGGCTACCTATTCCTGGTTTGGCCCTCAAGGGTCGATTGCAGTGGATACGCCGGTAACTACGCTGCGGCTTACTGATCTTGCTGCCTTCGGCAACGGCAGCGTCGAATTCACCGCGAGCGCAAGCGTTGACGGCTGCAGTTCCGCCTTGTCAAACCCAAGTGTTGTGCAGCTCAATACGATACCGGGCAATCGGGCCTTCGCCGGAGATGACTTCCGCGCCTGTGAAGGCTTTGCTACTAACCTGGAGGCCACAGCGCCCTCCTTAGGCGGTGGGGTTTGGACCCTCGTCGGGGGAGCCCCGGAAGGCGTCTCTATCGCCAATCCGGATCAGGCGGAAACAGCTGTCAGCGGCCTGCAGGGCGGGCAATCTTATACCTTCCGCTGGACCCTTTCTAACGGCGCCTGCCGGAACTACTCCTCGGACGATGTCCGGGTAAATGTGACCGAATCGGAAGTCGTTTTCGCCGGTAAAGACACCGTGCTTTGTTCCTCCGATGAAGTAATGCTCGAGGCTGCACCGGTAGCAACCAGCGAAGCTTACTGGGCACAAACCGACGTACAGGGGCTGCTCGGCGTGGAAATTGTCGAGCCGGCTAATCCCAATACTATGGTCGTCGGGATGGAACCCGGCAACTTATACGTTTTTACCTGGACAGTGGTCGGAGGCTGTGGTGAAATTAAGGACGATGTTTTCGTACTCATCAGTGATCCCAACCCCTTTGCAGGCCTCGATAAAGTGGCCTGTAACGACGATGGCCTGGTCCAGCTCGAAGCCGATGAGCCTACCGAAGGCAGCCGGGGAAAATGGTCTTCCGCCAATCCTCAGGTTTCTTTTACCGATCCACGCAATCCTCTGGCTCTGGCCATGGGGCTGACACCGGGAGAGAATGTGCTTCTCTGGACCATCGACGACGGTACCTGCGGCGAAAGCTCCCGCGATACGGTAGTCATTACTTATAAGAGAAACCCGGTGGCGAACCCCGATGCGGTACAGGTGCCTTTTGGGGAAACCGTGACTTTTGACTTGACGGCCAATGATTCCGTACCGCCCGGCTCTTTTATCAATATCTTACAGCCGCCTTCCAAGGGCACGGTAGAACAGAACGATGACGGCAGCTTCACCTACCGCTCCAACGCCAACCTCGTGGGAGAAGAGCGTATGGTATACGAGTTGTGCAGCGATGCCTGCGCCTGTTCAGAAACGACGGTCACCTTTACGGTAGGGGAAGACGCCCGCTGCGATGTACCCAATATCTTTACACCGAATGACGACGGGATCAACGATACTTTTGTCGTTCCATGCTTGTTGAAAGAAGATACCTACCCCAATAGTCAGGTCATCATTTTCAATCGCTGGGGAGATGAAGTGTACAAATCGCCCAGTCCTTACAAAAATGACTGGCGTGGCACTTTCAACGGAGAAGAGTTGCCCGTGGGCACCTACTTCTATGTCATCGACCTGGGAGACGGAAGCAAGCCGGTCAGCGGGTATACGGTGATTCAACGATGAGCACTGTCTGCTAATATTTATTAACGCCGGGCGCCTCTCCCGGGAGAGGCGCCCGGCGGATCTCAAAAACAAAACTTTATGAAATCTCTATACCTCCTCTTTCCCCTGCTGCTGCTGCTCACGGCAGCTTCTGCCCAGCAAGAAGGGCAGTTCACGCAATTTATGTATAACAAAATGATGTTCAACCCCGCGGCCGCCGGCCTGGGTAAACAACCTGTTCTCTCCGCAACCATGCGCAGCCAATGGATGGGACTGGAGGGCGCCCCCGAAACCCAGCTCCTCTCTTTTGAAACGGTGCTGGGCGCTAATAGCAATGTGGGAATTGGCGCAAACCTGTTTCGGCAGACAATCGGGATTTCGGAAAATTTTGAATTCAATACCATATACAGCTATCAGATTAAAATGGGGATCGGTTATTTGCGTGGCGGCCTGCAAGCCTCCGTTCGCTTGATGCGCTCCGACTTCAGCCAGGTAGAATCTATTCAGCCTGCTGAATCCGATCCGGCTATTCCGTTGGGGATTGAAAGCAAGTACGTGCCTAATTTCGGCGCCGGGATTTATTACACCGACCTGAAGGAGCGCGTTTACGTCGGATTCAGCGTTCCGCGTCTGCTGGAAAATAACATCGACCTGTCTGATGAACAGGGCGTAATTTCGCGGGAACTCCGGCATTTATACGTCATGGGCGGAATAAAACTTCCCCTGGGGGAGGGTATCGAAAAGGCCTATGTTCAACCTCAGGTATTACTGAAATACGTTGAAGGCGCTCCCTTCGACGCCGATGTCAACGTCAATGTATTTTTCGCTGAAAGGTTTCTGGCCGGCCTTTCCTATCGTATCGGCGGGTCGAAAAGCAGCAGCCTGGGCGAGTCGGTGTCACTGTTACTAGGTATGGATTTGACGGAGAAACTGACGTTTGGTCTTTCCTATGATGCAACCCTGTCGGAATTGAATTCGTATAATAATGGCAGTATCGAAGGATTACTGCGTTATCGCTTTTCCGGCAAGCCACAAGGAGACCCCGAAAAAGCTGCCGATAAGGGTCGCTTTTTCTAAATGGCCCTTTCTTGATATGCTCCCCGTTGATTGTCTGAATCCGAAAAAAAATCCCATGAAACGCCAACTGCTTTTCACGCTATTACTCATTATATTTTCAGGAGCACTAATCGCTCAGGAGTGGCCGGGAGCTGTAAGAAAAGATAAAACGGAAGCAGCAGATCAGCCGGCCGGCTATCCCGTTGTTCTACGCAATACATTGAATATCAATACCAAGAGTATGGAGTTTGCGCCAAAGCGCTATCAGAACGGCTTGGTATATGTTACCTCGCGCCGGAAATTCGGACCCCGTGATCAGGAAACGGGAGAGACCTTTTATGAGTTGTATTACGCCGAGCTCAATCCGGACGGGATGCCTTTCAAGCCGGAGCCATTTTCCACCAGCCTCAATTCGGAGTTGCACGAAAACTCGGTGGCTTTCAACCGAAAGGGGGATAAAATCTTCTTTACCCGCAATAACATGGTCAACGGGATGACGCGGACTAACGCTGAAGGCCGTATCGGAATGAAGATTTTCGAAGCCGATCTGGGTCCTTTCGACTGGGAAAACATACGCGAACTGCCTTTCAACAGCGATGAATATTCCTGCCTTCATCCTACGCTCTCTCCCGATGGGAAAAAGTTGTTTTTTTCTTCCAACATGCCGGGAGGATATGGCAATTACGACATCTGGTTCGTCATCTGGGATGGCGCGAGCTGGTCGCGGCCAATCAATGCGGGGGCTCAGGTGAATACCACTAAAAATGAAGTTTTTCCCTTTATGCATAGCAGTGGAACGCTTTTTTTCAATTCCGATGGTTATGATGGGGAAGGTGGGCTCGACCTGTACCTCATCGATATGAGCGACAATGTGTGGGGGGATGTGGTCAACCTGGGCGAGCCCTTCAACTCTCCGGCCGATGATTTGTCGATCATCGTGAGTGATGACGGGCGGAGCGGTTTCTTCGCCTCTGATCGCGAGGGTGGTTTCGGCAAGGATGATATTTATGCCTTCGAGGCACCCGCCGGCATAAGGGGCATCAAGGCTCCGGAACGCGCCCCCATGGCGATTACCGTAAAGGACGCGGAAACGGAAAGAACCCTGGCCGGCGTCGATATCCGGGTGTTTGAACGAGACATAGATGGCTATGCCAATGACGAGGAGTTATACGATGTGGAACTGATGCCTTCCCCGACCAATCCCGATAGCATGGTATTGAAGTACGTGTTGAAAAGCGAGGATGAACTGGGATTCCCTAAGGCCACTACCGACCGTACCGGGCAGGCTCGTTTTGATCTGACCATGGGCAAAGAGTATATCCTGCTGCTTTCCAAGCCGGGCTACACTACTCTTCAGAAAAACTATCAGCCGGAAAAAGATGATCGCGGCAAGCCTCTGGAGCTTACCCTGGACCCCAGCCAATGCCTGACGCTGAACGGCGTGGTGCTCAGCGAGGGAAACGAGCAACCGGTTCCCAATGCGACAATCCGCATTGTCAACGAATGCAACGGAGAGTTGACCATGGTGCAAAGCAAAATCAATGGAAAATTTCAGGCTTGCCTGGCCAGTGGATGTGATTTTACTATCATCGCTGAAAAAGGCGGTTTCCGGGAAGCAACGACACAGGTGACGACTATCAAATTACGCAGTAGCCGCTCGCTGACCATTGAGCTACACCTTCGCGCCGGTTCTCCCAATGCCCTTTCGGAGCCCATCCGTGAAGGAACTATTATCATTCTGGAGGATCTGTTTTATGATTTTAATAAATCCGCGATCCGTAGTCGTGAGGCCCGTGCCCTGGAAGGTCTCAGCAAGCTGATGCACCGCTATCCCAGTATGGAAATAGAGCTCGGCGCTCACACCGATAGCCGGGGTAGCGGCGAGTACAACCTCAAGCTCTCTCTCAAACGGGCCGATTCGGCTAAGGAATTCCTCGTTCAGCAAGGTATCGCCGCACACCGGGTTAAAACCTTCGGGTACGGAGAAACCCGACTGCGAAACCACTGTGGCGACGGCGTCTCCTGCGATGAATCTGAACACGAGTTCAACCGCCGCACCGAAGTGAAGGTGACGCGTATCAACGAGCCCGTCGAAATAGGATACCGGGGCGAACGGTAGAAGGGGACCAATGAATTGGGGGGAAGGCGCCGGATGCAGGAAGACCGGGTAAACCAGTCTTTTGTCGGCCATTTTCCTGGTTGCCATCACCGCAGGTAAATTCCGAAGGAAACTTTCCGACGCGCTTCTTTTTCGGAAGGGGATTTTCACTACTTTTGAGGATATGACCTTTTACTGGAAGGATACGCGCAACTTTCTCTCCAAAATGACGGCTCGCCGGCTTTGGAATGCGGCGAAGGTCCTCAGTTCTTTTTACTGGACCCGCTGGCGACGGAAGCCCCTGCAGTGGGGCGTTCCCATCACGATATCGATTGAACCTACGACCGCCTGTAACTTGCGCTGCCCGGAGTGCCCCAGCGGATTGCGTTCTTTTACCCGTTCTACGGGCAACCTGCGGGCCGACTTTTTCCGGGGTATTATCGATGAATTGCACCGCGAACTGATCTACCTTATTTTTTACTTTCAGGGGGAGCCCTACATCAATCCACAGTTTCTCGATATGGTGCAATACGCCGGCAAACGCGGATTGTACACCATCACCTCTACCAACGGGCATTTTCTCGATGACGATACAGCGCGCCGCACCGTGGAATCGGGGCTGGACCGGCTCATCATTTCTCTGGACGGCGCCTCCCAGGAAGTGTATGAGCAATATCGTCGGGAAGGGAGCCTGGAGAAAGTGCTGGAAGGCGCCGGGAATGTCGTGCGCTGGAAGCGGAACCTGGGATCTGCCACCCCGCACATCATCTTCCAGATGCTGGTGGTTCGGCCCAATGAACATCAAATTGACGATGTGCGTAGGCTGGCCCGTGAAATCGGTGTCGATGAAGTCAAGTTGAAGAGTGCCCAGGTGTACGACTACAAAAGGGGGAACCCGCTCATTCCCCTTCAGGAACGTTATGCGCGGTATGTTCAGCAGCCCGACGGTTCCTACCGCGTAAAGGGACGGTTGCTCAACCATTGCTGGAAGCTTTGGCACAGTTGTGTGATCACCTGGAACGGCCTGGTGGTTCCCTGCTGTTTTGATAAAGATGCCCGTCACCAGTTGGGGGATTTGCGCGAAACGTCTTTCAAGGAACTCTGGCAGGGGGAACCCTATCAGCATTTTCGCCGGCAGCTGCTGCAAGGACGGGATCAGATCGATATTTGTACGAATTGCACTGAAGGGTGCAAGGTTTGGGTGTAGCCTTTTTTGTCGATCACTTCTTTTACTATAGGGAGGCGGGCTGAAACATTGTCCTCTCCAGCAAGGCGTACACAGGTTCTACAGAAGGCGTTCTAGTCTTTTGCAAGCCCTCCATGTACCAATTCCCGGGAAAAAATTGGAATTCTGAAGAAAAATCTTGATCTTTGTTAACCGGCCATTTGACAAAGATTTTGTTTTACCCCATGCAGAAAGCAGATTCTGTTTTTTTAACTGTGCGGTGTAGGAAGTAAATTAAGACCGACGGTAGCATGATAGTCTGCGGCAGCTGAATTCCCACATAGAGTAAATCAGACATCGAGATTGCACGGGAGAGCGAGTATCGAGAAAACCACAAGTTTCAACTGATCTTTTTAATTGAGCAGGGTGACCTTGCAGAGACGCCGATTATTGCCAATTCGGAACAGCTGTCTCTCATGCAGCAATGCAGCGAGGTAGAACTGCTGACTATACACCGACAACAGATGACTCCTTGCGGAGTCGATCCGATGTTACTTTTGCATTTCTTTTCGTCAGAAGCCTGGTCTGCTGGTCTATGCCGATGAACTTGCTCCGGTCAAGTGAGATAAAAAAACCGGAAAAGGATTCACCAAACCCGTCTTTCACAGCTTTGAGATATACATACTAAATTCAATTCGCGGAATCCAAAAATGCAGCAAAAATGACTTCCAAAACAATTTTCTCCGGTCGTTTAGAGTTCGGAAGCGCCAGGAGCTTTGAGCAGGTAATAAAAATGTTCCAACACCGGGTGGAGAATTATTACAAAAACGAAATCGTCCTCAATTTTGAAGAAATCTTTAACGAAGAGGAATATGCCCTCGATATTCCCCGCCTGGTAACTCAATCTGAAGATAAGACCTGGCGCAATACCATGAACCTGCTGGAATACCTGGCCCAGTATGCCATTGCCGGTAGCCTCAGCGCCTGGATTGCCGATAGTGGGAAAATACTGAAGCATCGCACAGTGGAGCCAAAAGGCGATAAAGCTGCTGTACAGTCCTTCCTCAAAGGGCGGGAGCTGACTAAAGAAAAAGGGAAAGAGGATGAAGCACACCGTGCATTGAGCCGTGCCATTGAAAAATTTGAGCGTCATGCCCTGGCTTACGAGCGGCGGGGCTATGTCAACTTCTTATTGCGCAATTTTGAAGATGCCATCTACGATTACAACAAGAGTATAGATATCAATCCAAATAATGCAGATCCATATATGGGGAGAGCATTGGTCCGCCTGGCGCAGGATCAGGTTGCCGCAGCCATTCCCGACCTGGAGAAAGCTGTTAAAAAATCTATTCCCCTGCAGCCGATCTACTGGAAAGCACGCCGGCTTAAAGGGGAATGCCACCTGAAACAGGAGGAATACGACAAAGCCATTTTCGAGTTGAAATTATTTACCAAGCGCCAGTTCACAAGCGATAATCCGAATTATGCCCATCGCCGGCGCGCCTTCTTCGACTACGGCCGCGCGCTGATGGCTAAGGGCGATTATGACCTTGCTGTTCAGGCATTCAACGAAGCGCTTAAACTGGAAGGCGAATCCAACGAATCGCAGGAAATTGAAGAACTGCTTTTTCGCGGCATCGCCATGCAGAAGGCGGGAAAAAAAGGTTTTGAAAAAGACTGGAAAGAGGCTGCGAATTTAGGATCAAAGCGCGCCGAAGAATTACTGCAGGCAATCGCTTAACAATTGCTTTTCCTCTAAACCGGAGAATCAGCTGCGTTCACTGCTGCGAATTAGTGATTTACTGCGAAAAGATGAACCATGGCCGACGGCAACCTGCCGCCGGCTTTTTTTTATCCCCCAGCAAAGAATGACTTCCCCGTTTGTTTTCGCCTCTGGCAAATTTTTTACACCACAGGGTTATTTTTACTCCGGGTTAGCGCTGTAATGAGGCAAAGGACACCATTCCGGCCTCGGAATGCGTTAATAAAGTTGTCTAGACAACTTCAACATATCCAAAACTATAGCAAGATCAATGGGTATTAAATCAGGACTTTTACTCCTCGCCTTATGCAGTCTCAGCGGACTTTGGGCGCAGGGCAATACCGGTTACGTAACGATGGAAACAGCCTCCGGCAAACTACAAAAACGCTACGATAAAGCCCTGTCCTACGGCCGCGGCGGCGACTTTAACAGGGCGCTGCGGGAACTGGAGAAGATTCTGGAAGCCGAGCCTCGATTCATCGATGCCTTCATCACGCGGGCGGCGATATTCGAAGAGCAGGACTTACTGGAGGACGCAGAGCTCAATTACGAACAGGTGCTGGAGATAGATCCCGTTTATGAGCCGCGCGTATGGTACCGGCTGGCCATGGTGGAGCAGCGTCAGAATAAATACCCCGAAGCAGTGGACCACCTGGAGCGGCTTCTGCAAATGCCTGACCTGGAGGATCGCCTGCGCCGGCAGGCGGAGCAGCATGTCAAAGATTTCCGTTTTTCTGCGGAAATGATGCGCAACCCGGTCCCGTTTGAACCGGAAAGCCTGGGGGAAAATATCAATACAAAGGAATCGGAGTACTTGCCCTCCTTTACGGCCGATGGTGAATACCTGGTATATACCGCCAGAGTGAACGGTCAGGAAGACTTCATGATCAGCCAAAAGATCGATGGCGCTTGGCAGAAAGGCGAGCCGATCGAGGAAATCAATACCCCCCTGAACGAGGGAGCGCAAACAATTTCCGCCGACGGCCGTCTGCTTGTTTTTACAGCCTGCAACCGGCGGGATGGCCTCGGTGGCTGTGATCTTTATTATTCGGAATTCCGCGAGGGAAACTGGATCGCTCCGAGTAATATGGGCCGCCCGGTCAATTCGGCTGCCTGGGAGTCGCAACCTTCCTTATCAGCTGACGGCAAAGCGCTCTACTTTGCCAGCAATCGACAGGGTTCCATAGGAGGGCGGGATATCTGGGTGAGTTACCGGCAGGCCGATGGAAGCTGGGGAAAACCCCGTAACCTCGGCGAGCCAATCAATTCCACAGAGGAAGACGAAGCCCCCTTTATTCATCCCGATGGCCAAACGTTGTACTTTATGTCCAGAGGGCATCAGGGCATGGGAGGGTTTGATCTCTTTTTCGCACGGAAAGGAGCCGGCGAGCAATGGGGAAAGCCCAAAAACCTGGGCTATCCCATCAATACGAAAGCGAACGAAGGCGCGCTGGTAATCAGCCTCGACGGCAAAACAGCTTACTTTGCTACCGATAAACTGCAAAGAACCGGTACTTCCGATATCCTGCAACGGCCCACCACCGATTTGTATCGCTTTGACCTTTACGAGGCTGCGCGGCCCTCCCCGGTGACTTATGTCAAGGCCGTAGTAAGCGATGCCCAGACGGGCGCGTCTGTCCGGGCTAAGGTGGAATTTGTAGAACTGGAAAGCACTGCTGTCTACGCTTCCGATCAGACAACGGAAAGCGGGACTTTCCTGGTCGTGCTCCCCTTGGGAAAAGATTACGCCCTTAACGTTTCCAAAAAGGGCTACCTGTTTCATTCCGAGAACTTCGCGCTCGCCGGCAAAACTTCTATCGATGATCCTTTCCTGCTGCAGATCGCGCTGTCGCCAATTCCGGATGAGCTGGACACTGACCCCGGGGAAGAGGCCAGGCCGGTCGTACTGCGCAATGTGTTTTTTGAAACCGGCTCCGCCGAGCTCAAACCGGTCTCGCGGGTGGAACTCAACCGTTTGAAAGTGCTATTGGAAGAAAACCCACAAATCCGCATTCAGATTAATGGACACACCGATAATGTCGGGTCAGCAGCGGACAACCGGCAGCTCTCCGAAAACCGGGCCCGGGCTGTCTTTCAATACCTTCTTGATCAGGGGATTGACGAAAACAGACTGAGTTATAAAGGATTTGGCGAAAGCCGCCCCATTGCAACAAACGAAACGCCGGAAGGCCGGCAACAAAACCGCCGGACGGAGTTCGAAGTCATCAATTAATATCTGAAACGGGAAATAGGAAATCATCGCCTCCTTCTAATTTCTTATTTCCCCTTTCTTGTTTTTCATATCAGTCCTCTCGACTTTAGTTCCAGATATTTATTCACGGTATTGATCGACAGATCCTTCGGCTTTGTAAGTACAGCCTGTATGCCGAACTGTTGCAACTGCTGTACCATTTGCTCTTTTTCCTGCAGAAACTGCCGCGCGACGGTCTGCAGGTAGATATCTTCAACCGATTCGGCGCTGGTTTCAGTAAAATCGCTTATTTCGGTATTTTCAAAAAAGACGACCACGAGAAGGTGGAAGCGGTTGATGCGGCGCAGCAGAGGCAGCACGCGTTCGAGGGCGTAGGCGCTTTCGAAGTTGGTGTAGAGGAGTAGGAGGCTGCGTCCGCGGATGAGTTTGCGGGTGAGGTGATAGAGCAACTCGTAATTGGCTTCCAGCGGCCGTTCTTTTTCCTTGTACAAAGCGGTCAGAATTTTGTTGAGTTGGGAAGGCTGGCTGTCGGCCTTGATGGTAGCACCGATCTTATCGGAAAAAGTGATGAGGCCGGCGCGATCGTGTTTTTGCAGGGCGATGTTGCTGAGTACAAGGCTGGAGTTGATAGCGTAATCCATAAGGCTGAGCCCTTCGAAGGGCATGCGCATGGAGCGGCTCTTGTCGATGACGCAGTAGATCTGCTGGGAACGTTCGTCCTGATACTGATTGACCATAAGAGAGGCGCGGCGACTGCTGGCTTTCCAGTTGATGCTGCGATAATCATCACCGCGCACATAGTTTTTAATCTGCTCGAATTCGTAGCTATGGCCGATGCGTCTGATCTTCTTCAGGCCTTTTTGGTGGGCGATGCGATCGAAGGCCCGCAACTCGAACTGTTTCATTTGCAAAATCGAGGGATAGACGGGGACATGCATATCGGTTTCTACACGTTGCCGCCGTTGCAGTAATCCGATGCGTGAAGCCAGAAAGAGGTTGATGGCTCCGAAGGCGTAATTTCCGCGCTCGAGCGGGCGCAGGGTGTATTGGAGCTGCTGTTCCTCACCGGGTCCCAAGGAGAAGCGTTCTTCAAAATTACGGATTTGCAGCTGTGCGGGCAATTCATCGATGAGGGTGACGGAAAGGGGGGTCTCGGAAGGATTGTGCAGCCGGATACGGACGCTGTTATCATCGCCCAACGAGAACAGGCGTGGCGTCAGGCGTTCGGCCTGAAGCTGCTGTTGTGGGCGGAAGAGGAGATAGGCGTCGAGGAAGACCAAAGCCAGGGCCAAAACGAAAAGCGCCTGTGCCAGCGGAAAAAGTAAAGTGAGCGGAAAGCTGACGAGGAATAGTCCGGCAAGCCCTCCGAAGAGTTGAAAAAAGCGGTCGCTGAGATAAATGTTTTTCATCGGGGCACCTCAATTTTCTGGATGATCTCGCGGATGACGTCCTCAGTCTGGTAGCCTTCCATTTCGCGTTCCGGCGTCAGGATGACCCGGTGGGTTAGCACGGGATAAGCCACGTAGCGGATGTCATCGGGAGTGACGAAATCACGGCCGTTCACGGCGGCGATAGCCTTGGCGGTTTTCATGATAGCGAGAGAGGCCCGTGGCGAGGCGCCGAGGAAAAGGTCGCCGTTGTTGCGCGTTTCGTGGACGATCGCGGCGATGTAGTCCAGCAATTCATCCTTGATGTATACCTGTTCCACCAGTTCCTGGCATTCGCGGATATCATCCGCGGTGAAGACGCGCTTGACCTCCTGCCGTCTGTCGATCTTGAAATCGTGGCGGAAGCGTCGAAGGATAGCCTGTTCTTCCGGCAAACTGGGGTATACCAGGTTGATTTTGAGCATAAAGCGGTCGAGCTGAGCTTCCGGTAATTTATAGGTGCCTTCCTGCTCGATGGGGTTTTGGGTGGCAATGACGAAAAAGGGAAAGCCCAGGAGATGCGTTTCGCCGTCGACGGTCACCTGATGTTCCTCCATCACTTCGAAGAGGGCGGCCTGCGTTTTAGCAGGGGCCCGGTTGATTTCATCGATAAGGATAAGATTGGAGAAAATGGGGCCGGCGTTAAAGAAAAATTCGGAGTTTTTCATATTGAAAACCGTCGTTCCGATCACATCGCTGGGCATCAGGTCGGGGGTGAACTGAATGCGCGAAAAGTCGACGTCCAGCGTTTGGGCCAGCAACTTGGCCGTTAGTGTTTTGGCAATGCCGGGAACGCCCTCGACGAGTACGTGACCACCGGAAAAGATGGCTGCGAGCAGCAGGTCGATCATTTCATTTTGGCCGACAATGACTTTGCCGATTTCTTCGCGCACCCGGTCGACCGCTACTTTGATTTTGAGAAGGTTGAGGCGGGGCTGTTCCCACTCGCTGGCTTCTTCAGCCGGAGATTTCTCTTCCCGTGCGTTTTCTTCAAAAGGATCTTGGTTGGTTTCCCGGGGACGGTCTTGCTCGTTGTTTTCTTCCAGATGCATACGTTGGATCTATTTACAATGCTTGTAAAAGGAGTCAATTTTTTGGTAAAAAGTGATCAGTGTATCGGGCTCGATGCGGCCGGCCTGTTCAATTGTCCGGAATTGGTTGATGATGGCCTGGATCGCCTTTTCGGGAATTTCGGACTTTCCCGCCAATTTTTCTACGAATTCGCTGTCCAAATCGCGGGCCGGCAGTCCGTACTGTCTGTTGACAAAGGAGCGGAACTGCCTCATTTGTTGTATAGCCAGTCGTTGGTGGTCGTTCTGCAGAAAATACAGCCGGCCGATAGTGGAGAGGAATTCCAAAGAGGTATTGCTGTTCTTTTCCAGTACGGGAATGACGCGTTGCCGCCGCTTGGCGCGGAAAAGCAGGTATAGCAGCGCCAGGCTGAGCAGCAGGTACCAGGCCCAGGTGAGCGCGGGTTCCTCCAGCACGTACTGCAAGGGGCTGCGGGTATCGAGCCGGCGTTCCGGCGGCGGGAAGTTGCCGGCGTTATTGCGCCGGCGGGCTACTTCTTCTGACAGCTTGCTGTATTCATCCCAGTAAATGGGCCCTTCCAGCAGTTGAGAGAATACCCCTTCGGCATAGCGTAACGAAGCTTCCTCCAGAAGCTGTATGTTGGTAAAAGCCAGGGGACTGCTGTGTAAAAACACAAAGCCTTTTCCGTAGTGAATACGGACAAAATTGACCAGCTCGTCTTCCATAAGGCCCAGTTTAGTCAGGGAGGTATCCTCGTCGCAAAGCGAGCTGTCGTCGATGAAAGTCCAGTCGTAAAGTGGGGAGCGGTCTTTGTAAAAGTATTGAAAGGTAAAGGTTTCGGAAGCCGCTTCAGCAGGCTGCAGTAACTGCAGCTCTACCAGGCTGTCGCGCCACAGTTGGTAATCGGTCCAGTACCTGTACTCCTCTTTGCAGCGCACATAGGGATAGAGTTGATCGATCAGCGCCGCCGGAATAACCCGGGTGGAGAGAAAAGCGTTATTGCCGGCGGCGACGTATTCGAGTAGGTGACCGGCAAGGATGGAGTCCATGGCCGTACCCGCCCCTATGAAAACATAATTAGCAGGATTCTCTTGATCGGCTGGGAGCATGAGCGTATCGCTGAGCAGTTGCACCTGTTGGCCGGGAAAGAGGGTATCGAGCAGCTGATAGATGACATAGGCGCCGTAGGGTTCCTCGCTGTCGTAGTGGTATGTTTCCCGCCAGTCGAAGCGCTTGCGGTCGCTGCGAAACAGCAAGACGAGTACGACGAGGAACGCCAGAATTCCCAGGCCGATCCACAGGCGTTTATCTTTCAGGTTGATCATACATCGTTACTTAGGCTTGTCCGGCGTTCTTCCACGCTGTTGATAAAACGCCGGAATTGAGGTTCCAGCACCTGGAAATCGGCTGCGGTGAAGGGCGGGTCTCCATACCAGATCTGTTCGAAGGCGCGGGTAAGCCTCTGGAAATCTTCCTGAAAACGAGTGTCCTGCATCTCCCACAGATAGTCGCGGTTGGTTTTGTTTTTTTTCCAATAGATCAGTTGTTTGCTGGAGAGGGCTTTGAGGGCGGCGAGATAAAGCAAGCGGATCGCTAATGCATGAGCGCCCCGGTCGAGCGCTTTCCGGATATAGTCATCCAGGTCAAAGGCTTCAATATCCGCTTCAATCTTTTCCAGGTCCGCCTCCGGGTCGCCGGTCTTCTGTACGCGCTTATTGCGCGGCGCCCATTGGATGCCCAGCAGTCCGCGCAGGAGCAGAAAGAGGATTAAGGCGGCGGCGAGGATTAAAATAATTTTGCCGATCAGTTCCAAACCCGGGATTGACAGGTCCCAGTTACTTTCTTGGTTGGCCGCCGCGCCGGGCTCTTCCTCGCCTGCTGTCTGCCGCTGCCGCATTTCGGTTCGGGGGGGCGTAGCGTCGGGATGGGAGCTGTAATCCAGCCCTTCGATGGTTTTTCTCCAGTAAGGGCGGTCGAAGGTTTTGGATTCGGAACTGGTTTCCTGGGCGGCGACGGTAGCCAGAGGGGCGAAAAGCCCGCCGGCCAAGCAGATGAAGAGCCCCAAGAGGAAGCGCCGGGAATAGCCTGTATGTCTTCGCTTGTTCTTCATATTACCTGCTCTTCCCTTTCCAGCCCCTGAATACGCCGTTGCAGACCGATCCGGCGAATTCTTTCTTTCAGGTAGTTAGCCTCCTGAATTTCCTTTAGCGAATAATACAATAATCCGATGCCGGTAAGCAATAATCCCAGGATAAGCTGCAAAAAGAACATAGTCGTAAACGTAAGAAGCACCACACTTAGTTCATTCATCGTGCTTTCCTCGAACTGCACCACCCAGCTGATCAGGTCGAGGAAAGTCCACAGCACCATGGTATCAATGATGGAAAAGAAAAGCAGACCGACCAGCGACAACGTCAAAAAAAGGCTCAATACCCGGCTGTAGTTGCCCCGCAGGAGGAAAGCTGTGCGGCGAATAGCGAACCACAGATTTATTTTTTCTTCCATCAGCACGTAATTCACCAAGAGAGGAAGGGGAAAAAAGAACAGAGAGAGGAATAGGGTGTAAAAAGAGTTGGTGTATAAAATCAATTGCATGCCGGCCAGGCCGGCCATTACCGCAAAGCCGTAGAAGGCGTATTGCAGCCTGCTGAAGTGGCGCTGAGGATATCGCTCCCGGATGAGCAGGCTGTTGATCCCTACGCTGAGCAGTGCGAATACCAGCAAGTTGATCAGCGGTAACCAGGGCAGATTGCCATTGATGAAAAACTGATTGATGACGGAAAGCGTACCGAAAAAATAGTTGGGAAAAGAAAACAGTGATTCCGGATTAACCGGACTGCTTAGAAAGACTGCCGCGGTGTAAATGCCGGCGCTGATGAGGGCGATGACCGCCAGCTTACCGGCCTGTTTGCGGAAAAAGATAAAAGCGTCGGCAAAAATCTCACCGGAAGACTTGATGCGCTCAAAATTGATTCGCTGACTGCTGTCGGGGGGAATGCGGGTGGGGGCTTCGCTTTCGCTAAAACCGAGCCGGGCCCGCATGCGGGGATACCAGACGAAATAGAGGAGTACGAATAAGAGACAGACTGCGATGAAGAGCCCCCTTACCGTGTCGGGCGTATCCGTATGCCGGGTCAGGTAGCCCTCTATAAAGCCGGCGAGAATAATAATGGGGCTGATCCCGATCATGATCTTAAGTCCTCGCCGGGCCGATTGCTGGAAAGATTGCATGCGCGTGTAAGTGCCGGGAAAGACGAGGCCTTTTCCCATTGTAATACCGGCGGCCCCGGCGATGATGATCGCCGATATTTCGAGCGTTCCGTGTGTCCAGATGGTGAGAAAAGATTCGAGGAAGAGATCGCGCTCTATGAAAAAATGCTGGAAAACGCCCACCATAATGCCGTTGCGGATGATAATCGCGATGGCGCCGATGGCGAAAAAGGCGCCCATGACAAAGGTGAGAAAGGCAACAAACAAGTTGTTGGCGGTGATGCCGAGCGACATGCCGAACTGACCCCGCTGCTTGTAGACCGCCATGGGGTCTCCCGACTCAATGTTTTCGATGGTCATTTCCACGTAATCTTCCCCGAGAATGATATTTGCGAATTCGGCATCCATAGTGGAGGAAATCACACCGATGAGAAAAGCGAGGGCAAATAACCAGAAGGACAACCTGAAAGCGCCCCGGGCTTCGTAGATCAGCCGGGGCAATTCATCCGTCCAGAAGCGAAAAAGGCGACCCACCGGTGACTTGCGGGTCCGGTAGATGGAAAAGAACACCCGTTGCGCCAGCCCGTTGAGATAGACCCGCACCGAGCGGTTGGGGTAAAAAGTGCGCGAGTAGGAAAGATCATCGGTGATCTGTATAAACAGGTCGTTTAACTTATCAGGATCGCGATGCTGCCCCTCCAGGATGCGCTCGAACTCCTTCCACTTCTCTTTATTCTGCTTAATAAAATTCGTTTCACGCATATCCGGAAGAAAATTGCAACGAAATAGATTGAATGTCGCATTTTATGAAAATATTTGTATAAATCCAACCAGGTACATGGCGAATACAATCGATATAAGGACTACTCAGAACGTTACCATCGAGTACGAGCTGGCTACGCTGCGCGAGCGCATCCTGGCTTTCCTGATCGATTTGTTTCTTATCGGAACGATGTATTTCCTGCTTCTGGTACTCGCCCTGAGTACTATTGGCGACGAGGGGGAGGAGTCGGGCTTGCTGTTCTACTTCATTGTCGGTTTGTTACCGCTCGCTTTATTTATGCTGTACCATCTGCTCTCAGAGGTGCTGGCCAACGGTCAGTCCTGGGGCAAAAAATCTATGGGTATCCGCGTGGTTCGCCTCGACGGACGCGAGCCAGGGCTGAGTGATTATCTGCTGCGCGCTGTTTTTCATATCGTTGACACGCTTACCTCCGCCGGTATTCTCGCCGCTATTCTGATCAGCACTTCCGGAAAAAACCAGCGCCTGGGCGATATGACCGCCAATACGACCGTCATCCGGATGCGACATAAGCAGCGCTTTAAACTGGAAGACATCCTCCGCATCAATACGCTGGACGACTACCGCCCCCAATACCCCGGGGTGCGGCAGCTCAGTGAGCAGGATATGCTCCTGGTTAAGAACGCCCTGAGCCGTTACCAAAGCTACCGCAACCGTGCCCACCACGAAGTGATCGACGAACTGGTCGACCGACTGCAGGACCTGCTGGGAATTGAAGAAACGCCCAGGGATAAAGTCGCTTTTCTCAAAACCCTCATCCGCGATTATATCGTGCTGACCCGATGAGAAACGGAAAAACTGAAAACGTCGAGTTTTTACATTTCCCGGTTTTTATGGGATCTTTGCAGCGATTAAATCATATATATGAGCAGAAGGAAAAAAAAGTTAATCCCGAAAGTAGAAATTACGGGAATTGCCGATAAAGGCAAGAGCGTGGGGCGTGACAGCGAAGGCCGGGTCATCTTTGTAGAAGGAGCGGTGCCCGGCGATGTAGTCGACGTGCTGGTGTACAAAAAGAAAAAGGGATTCATGATTGGTGCGCCGCAGACCTACCACCACTATTCTGATGACCGGGAGGAGCCGTTCTGTCAACACTTCGACCATTGCGGCGGCTGTAAATGGCAGCACTTCGCTTACCAGGCACAGGCCCGCCATAAGCAACTGACAGTGGAGAACGCGCTGCGACGCATCGGCAAGGTGGAGGGCGGCGATTTCCGGCCTATCCTGGCCTGCGATCGAAATACCTATTACCGCAACAAACTCGAGTTTTCCTTTTCCAGTAAGCGATGGCTGACCAGGGAGGAAATCGAGAGTGAGGTGTCCAACGAAGCTGATGTACTGGGATTCCATCCGCCCGGCGCTTTCGACAAGGTCATCGATATCGAACAGTGCTGGTTGCAGGAAGATCCTTCCAATGCCATCCGCAACGGCGTCCGCGATATCGCCCATGCGCAGGGGCTTCCCTTTTTTGATATTCGCAAAAACGAGGGCTTTCTGCGTACCCTGATGATCCGCACGAGCACCCTCGGCGAAACCCTGCTCGTCCTGGCTTTCTATCGCGACGATCAGGATCGCATCCGGCCTTTCCTCGACGAAATGTTAAGCCGTTTTCCACAGATTACTACCTTGTATTACTGCATCAATCCCAAACAGAACGACTCCATGCAGGACCTCGAGATGCAACGCTATCAGGGTAAGGGCTACGTGGAGGAAAAACTGCGCGACGTCCGCTTCAAAATCGGACCGAAATCCTTTTTCCAGACCAACACCCGGCAGGCGGAAGTGCTCTACGATGTGGTGGCGGACTTCGCCAATCTGCAGGGAGAAGAAAATGTGTATGACCTATACACCGGAATCGGTAGTATCGCGCTCTATATCGCCAGGCAGTGTGGTCGCGTGGTCGGCATAGAGGAGGTGGAAGCAGCGATTGAGGATGCCCGCGAAAACGCCACGCTCAACCTCATTGACAATGCGACGTTTTACGTAGGGGATGTGAAAGATATCCTCACGGATGAATTCGCCCGCCGGCACGGTAAGCCCGACCTGCTGATCACCGATCCGCCCCGGGCAGGTATGCATCCCAAGGTGGTGGATTTGCTGCTGCAGCTGCTGCCGCCCCGGATCGTCTACGTGAGCTGTAATCCGGCTACTCAGGCGCGGGACCTGCAGCTGCTGAGCGCTCGGTATCAGCTGCTCAAATCCCAGCCTGTCGATATGTTTCCGCATACGCATCACGTGGAGAATGTAGCCTTGCTCGAACTGAAGAATCATAACGGAACATTTCAGAACCGCAACAAAACTACCTCAGGCAACTAAACGACAGAACTACTTTCAACCATGAAACCTGAAACGGAATATAAACAACTCGAACAAGAGATGCAGGCCTACAAACCGGTAATGGCTAAGGCCGCCGAGACCATCCTGGATCAGGAAGTTTCTTCCTACCCGATATTCATCGTACATCGGCAGGAGGTGAATATCGGGGTGCCGCTGGTGCAGGCCGAAGGAGAAGAGGCGCCCTGGTCGGTCAATGCTTCTACACTCGAAGAACTGGCGACAAAAAAAGTGATCCCTATGGTTAAGGTCGACGACTTTCGGGAGGTGTACAAAGACCCGCGGGAGTATTTTTGCCTGTTCGTCATCAAGGATTCGGGAGCCGAGTTTATTTTCCTGCCCAGGGAGGATACTGCGGAGTGAGGCCGGAAGCTGGATATTTACTCCGTGGAATAGTCGCTTTGCGAATTCCACGGAGTTTACCCGGCCGGATCGCGTAGCGAGATGGGCGGGCTGGATGCCGGCAATGAGTAGTTAATATTTTCCTATATTTAGCGACAGCTATAACTGGTGGAAGAGGGGAAGGCCCGGCGGATTGTAGCAGGAAAAAACCAATCGGACACGCTTTAAATGCGAAAAAAGGATGAAGAGAATTCTCGTATGCGAAAAAGAGGAAGTACTACTGACCGCCCTGGAATTCCGGATGCGGAAGCAGGGCTATGAAGTGGATCAGGCGCCCGACGGCAAAGTGGCGCTGGAAAAAATCAGAGAGAAAGAACCTGATATGGTGATCATTGGAACGGAAGTGAAAAAAGTGCCCGGCTTGGATGTCATCCGCGAAATCAGGGAATCCATCAATCCCGAACTGCCGATCATCGTCATCGCGCCCTTGGAAGCGGAAGGGGATATCATGAAAGCCTATCAGCTGGGCGCCAATGATTTTGTAACAAAGCCATTCAAACCTGTTGAGCTGGTGCTGCGCGTGCGGCGGCAGTTTGAGATAAAACGGAGGTAACGGCAGGAAGGGAGTAGTCGCCGCTGTACAACACATCGGGCATTTTGCCGGGGAAACAAAGACTGACCGAAGAAAGTCAGAAGGATAAATATTAATCCAAATACTCGAAAAGCATTTCAACATGAAAGGTATTATTCTGGCGGGAGGATTGGGAACCCGGCTGTATCCGTTGACCTTAGCGGTGAGTAAGCAGCTGATGCCGGTATACGACAAGCCAATGATCTACTACCCCCTGTCGACGCTGATGTCGGCCGGCATTAAGGATATTCTGATTATTTCCACTTCCTACGACTTACCCCATTTTGAAAAATTACTGGGTGACGGAAGTCAGATCGGCTGCCGTTTTTCTTATATCGAACAACCCAGGCCGGAAGGGCTGGCCCAGGCTTTCATTCTGGGAGAATCTTTTATCGGTGATGATGCGGTAGCGCTCATTCTGGGCGATAATATTTTTTATGGAGCCAATCTCAACGATTTGCTTCAGGACAGCGCCAACCCGGAAGGGGGGCTTATCTTCGCCTACCGGGTAAAAGACCCGGAGCGCTACGGCGTGGTCGAGTTTGACGAGAATCTCAAGGCCATTTCCATTGAGGAGAAGCCGCAGCGGCCCAAGTCCAATTACGCTGTTCCCGGTCTGTATTTCTACGACAATCAGGTGGTGGATATCGCCAAAAACCTGGAGCCCAGCGCCCGCGGGGAGTATGAAATAACCGACGTCAATAGGCATTATCTGGCGGCAGGGCAGTTAAGGGTCGGCATCCTGGGCCGCGGCGTGGCCTGGCTGGATACCGGCACCCACAAGTCCCTGATGCAGGCCGGGCAGTTTATCGAAGTGATCGAAGACCGGCAGGGGCTCAAGATCGGCTGCATCGAAGAAATCGCCTACGAGCAGGGCTTCATCGACGCCGAACAGCTGGAGCGCCTCGGCCATCAGTACATCAAAAGTGGATACGGCCAATACCTGCTCAACTTGCTGAAGCAGGAAGAAGAGGTTGGAGAATTGTAAGAAAGTTCCTGCGCTTCGGATAGCCGGTGGATGAAGTTGCAAATAAATTGCCTTATCAAAAGGGCTTAACCATAGGGGTGTATATGAAAAAGCTGCTGCGCATACTGCTACGCCTGGGCATCTTCGCTCTGATCATTCTGGCTGGGATTATGGGTATCAAGACGCTGTCCTTCTCTTCCCGGCAGATTCCGGTGGAAACGGTGCAGCTCCCGCCTGCCCCCGAGCAGGCGCCGCTGCGTTTGGCGAAAGCCATCAGCTTCCCCACCGTTTCGAAGGAGGGTTGGGTAGATACCGCCGCTTTTCTGGAACTCGATACCTTTCTGCGCAACTCTTTTCCACTGGTCGATTCTCTTTTGGAATTGCAAATGGTCAATAATTTTAGCCGCCTTTACCGCTGGCCAGGGCAAAATGCCAAACTGCCGCCTATTCTGCTCATCGGGCACCTCGATGTGGTCCCTGTAGAGGCTGCCAGCCAGGAAGCCTGGACGGCGCCGCCTTTCGGCGGAGAGATCAGAGACGACAAGATCTGGGGCCGCGGCGCCCTTGACGATAAGGTGAGCTGCCTGGGCCTGCTCGAAGCGGTGGAACAACTGTTGCGCGAAGATTATACCCCTGGCCGGACTGTTTACCTTGCTTTTGGACACGACGAAGAGACAGGGGGAAAACAGGGGGCAGTGGCTATCGCTGAGCACCTGCAAAAAAAGGGGCTGAGCTTCGACTACGTGCTGGACGAAGGCCAGGTCATTCTCTCCAACGCCCTCCCCGGGCTGGAGGCGCCGCTGGCAATGATAGGCATCGCCGAAAAGGGGGCGGTCAGCCTGCGCCTTACCGCTCGCTTGAAAGACGGCGGGCATTCCTCTATGCCTCCATCCGAAACGGCAATCGGCGTTCTCAGCGAGGCCATCCACAAACTGGAAAACAATCTGTTTACCGCCAGGATTGACGGCGCCGCCCAGGCCATGCTTAAGCACGCCGGCCCCGAAATGTTTCTGCCCTACAAAGCTCTCTTCGCCAACTTATGGCTGACGGAACCCCTGCTCATCAACTTGTTCAGCGGCGACGCAGCCTCCAACGCTATCATCCGCACCACCACCGCCCCCACTATGATCGAGGGCGGCGTCAAGGAGAACGTGCTGCCGGTACAGGCCTCCGCTACCGTCAATTTCCGCATTCTTCCCGGGGAAACGATGAAAAGCGTGCAGGGCTATGTGCAGAACACCATCGATGACGAACGCATCACCGTGAAGATTATCGAAGCCGCCGGATCCAGCAACCCTTCGCCCGTCTCTCCTGCCAACTCCTTCGGCTTCCAGGTCATCCAGCGGACCATACAGGAAACCTTTCCGGAGGTGGTCGTCGCGCCCTCCCTGGTCATCGCTGCTACCGACAGCCGCCATTACACCGCCCTCAGCGATCACATCTATCGCTTCCTGCCCGTGCAGCTGGAACACAGCGACCTCAACCGCTTCCACGGTATCGATGAGCGCATTGAAAAGGGGCAATATTGGCGGGTGGTGCAGTTTTACCGGCGCCTGGTGGAGAATAGTTGCAGGTGAGAAAGAGTATTTACAGCGGTTTAAATATTGGCTGATAGAGAACGCTATTATGCGTTTCTCCTTTTTCGGGCCGGAAAGATTCTTCACCAGTAAGGGCGCCCGCCACCAAGTAAACAACCTCCTCTCCCTCCCCGTTGTCAATGAGAACCAAACAATCAGCTCATGCTAGGCGCAATCGCCGGTGACATCATCGGCTCGGTATACGAGGCTTTTCCGCACAAATCAGAAGATTTTTTACTGTTTCAGCCGCAGTCGCGCTTCACGGACGATACGGTGCTCACCGTCGCGGTTGCCGATTGTATCCTGCATGGCAAGGACTACGCTGAGACCCTGCGCGCCTATGGTCGACGCTATCCTGATGCCGGTTACGGCGGTACTTTCATCAACTGGGTACAAGGCATTATTGACGGCCCCTACAACAGCTGGGGCAACGGCTCGGCGATGCGCGTCAGCCCGGTCGGCTACGCTTTCGACGATCTGGACAAGGTGCTGGAAGAGGCGAAGCAAAGCGCCGCCATCACCCACAGTCATCCGGAGGGCATCAAGGGCGCGCAGGTGACCGCCGCAGCCGTCTACCTGGCGCGGAAGGGTAGCGGGAAGAAAGAGATTAGAGGCTATATCGAACAGAAATTCGGCTACAACATAAAGCGGCACGTGGAGGATATCCGGCCGGATTATACCTTCGATGTCAGCTGCCAGGGTTCCGTCCCGGAGGCCATCATCGCCTTTCTTGATTCCGACAGCTATGAGGATGCCGTCCGGAAGGCCGTCTCCCTCGGTGGCGACGCGGACACGCAGGCCTGCATCGCGGGAGGCATTGCGCATGCGTACTACGGACTCCCGGAGCGCATTGCGGAGGAGGCGAAAGAGCGGCTGACCCCGGATCTGCGGGAAGTGGTGGAGGCGTTTGAGGAAAAGTATCTGGATGCTTGATGCCCCAGCACCCATTTCAAAGCCGGAAGTGGGCCATACGGCTCTTCGCTTCGCTCCGAGAAGTCGGAAGGGGCTTAGCGGAGCTTATCCAGGGAATATTCCAAGGCTAGCGCCATCCAGCACCCAGCACCCAGCCTCTAGCATCCAGCATCTAGTTCTTCATCACCACCCCCGCTTTTCCCATCCACTTCGTAATATCCTCTCTCCGGATGACGGTTGTCAGTAGGTCGGGGAACTGGTCGGGGGTGCAGGCGAAGGCGGGGATGTTGAGGCTGGCGAAGCGTGCGGCGACGTCCTTGTCGAAGGCCGGAGCCCCCTCGTCATTGAGCGCCAGCAGGCAGGCCACCTGAACCCCCGAGGCCTTGATCGATCCCATTCTCTTGATCATGGATTCCACATTTCCTCCCTCATACAGGTCACTAAGTAGGAACAACATGGCATCGGCAGGTTGCCGTACGAGGCTTTGGGCGTAAGCCAAGGCCTTATCGATATCGGTGCCCCCGCCAAGTTGGGCGCCGAAGAGCAGGTCGACCGGGTCGCCAAGCTCGGCGCTGAGGTCGACTACGCTGGTGTCGAAGACGATGAAGTGAGTGCGCACCGATCGCAGTGAAGCCAGGATGCTGCCGATGACGCCGGCGTAGACCAGCGAGGTGGCCATGGAGCCGCTCTGGTCGACCAGCAGGATGATCTGTTTGAGCATAGGCCCTTTGCGGCCGAAGCCATAGAGTTGCTCGGGGATGATGGTCTTGTATTCGGGCTGGTAGTGGCGCAGGTTGGCCCGGATAGTGCGGCGCCAGTCGATTTCGTTGTACTTGGGCCGCCGGTTGCGCACGTGGCGGCTCAGGGCGCCGCGCACCGCCTCGGTGATCGGCTGTCGCAGCCTCCGCTCGATCTCGTCGACGATGTGGCGCACCAGCATGCGGGCGGTTTCACGCGTCTTGTCGGGCAGCAGCTTGTGCAGGCTCAGCAGGCTGGCGATGAGTTCCACGTCGGGCTCAATGGTTTCCAGCAATTCGGGCTCCAGCAGCATCTGCTCGAGGCCCAGACGCTCCAGCGCGTCCCGCTGCATCACACGCACCACCGGAGTGGGAAAGTAACGCCGGATATCACCTAGCCAGCGGTTGACGTTGGGCGAGCTGGGGCCCAGGTTGCCTTCGCGGTCGCTGTCGTACAGCGCTTCCAGCACTTCGTCCATGCGCAGCTCGTCGCCTTCAAGCTCCTGCTGGCCCTCGGGATCGGCGGAGGAGCCCAGGATGAGTCGCCACCTTCTGATGTGTTCTTCCAATGGGAAAAGTTTTGAGTAAAGATAGGGAGCAACAAGCGAAATAACTAGTGCCCGGCGCACTAGCATCGAGTATCCAGGCTACCTCACTAGCTTAGCTATCCACAACAACACGATTGCGCCTACAGTAGCCGTAATCAGCGAGCCGACGAGGCCGCCGCCGGTAGTGATATTGAGCAGGCCGAAGAGCCATCCGCCGAGGAAGGCGCCGATGATGCCGACGATAATATTGGCGAGCAGGCCCATACCGGCGCCGCGGATGACTTTGCCGGCGGCCCATCCGGCTATGGCGCCGATGAGCAGAAAGAGAAGCAGTTCGGTGATTGTCATTTTTAATAATTTTAATTCAGTTTTGCTAACCTAATTTCCAGAAAGCTTGTTCATTAGGCAGAATTAGGATGCGGATGAAAATAATTAGCATTTATCTAAAAAGACCATACTTTTGCAGTGATTTTGCGCGCCATTATGTTAACAATCTGAATTTGTGGACCAAGAGACCTTAGAGCAATTTACCGACGAACAACAGGATGCCCTCTCTTCCATACGCATGTCCCGGATCATTCTGCCGGTGATCATTGGCCTTGTTGCGGTGGGGTATATGCTATGGCGTCAGTTTGACCCCGAGGAATTCGTCAAGATCGACTGGACCGGTCACACCCTTTTCTGGATATTGACTTCGGTGCTCATTCTCATCATTCGCCACCTCTGTTACGCCGTGCGGCTGCGCATCCTGTCACAGGGGGAGTTTTCCTGGAGAAAGTGCATCGAGCTGATTTTTATCTGGGAATTCAGTTCTGCGGTATCCCCTACCAGCGTTGGGGGATCGGCGGTGGCTTTCTTCGTGCTGGCGCAGGAAAAGCTGTCAACAGCTAAAACGGCTACCATCGTACTATATACCATCGTGCTCGACAGTATCTTCTTTATCGGCTCTCTGCCTGTTCTCTTTCTGTTTTTCGGTACTAATATGATTCGGCCCAACCTCAGGAGTATGGAAGACCTGGGCGGCTGGGGGTTCTACTTTCTCTTCGCCTACGGGCTGATGGCTGTCTACGCTTCTATTTTTTACTACGGGCTATTCATCAACCCCGATCAGATCAAGCGGCTGCTCGTCGGATTTACACGGATTAGCTTCCTGCAGCAATACCGCCGTAAGGCTGTCGAGCTGGGGAACGATATGATCTTCGCTTCCCGCGAACTGCAGCAGCAGGACTGGAAGTTTCATCTGGGCGCTTTTCTGGGCACTGCCGGCGCCTGGTCTTGCCGCTTCATCCTGCTAAACTGTCTGATCATCGCTTTTATGACCAATATTCCACTCGACTTCTGGACGCAGTTTGGGCTCTATGCCCGCCTGGAGGCCATGTTCGTCATCATCGCTTTCAGCCCTACCCCCGGCGGCGCCGGTTTTGTAGAGGTGCTCTTCGGCGGCTTCCTGAGCGACTATGTGACCAATCCTACCTACGCCACCACTATTTCCACGCTGTGGCGCTTACTAACTTATTACTCCTATTTGTTGGCGGGCGCTATCGTTATTCCCAACTGGGTGCGCACTATTCTGAACGAACGGCGCCGGCGCCGGCAGGAAAAGAAGAAAGAGGAAGGATGAAGCGAGACTGCCGGAGACGTCCGGCTTCTTCCCCTTCTTCAATTCATCGACTCATCTTTTTTTACCGGCTCAGCACCACTTTTACGGTCTGTTCTTGCTCTCCGGCTCGGATGCGGTAGAAGTAGGCGCCTTCCGGCAGACCGGCGGTGTTGGTCTGTAAGGTATAGAGCCCCGGGGCGATGCGTTCGTTTAATGCCTGTATCACCAATTGCCCGGCGGTGTTGTATAATCCGATCTGCAGATGGCTCGCTTCGCTGAGGGAATAGCGGGTGCGATAATCCTCCAGGGAAAGGATTTCTGTTTTGGGTTCGATAGGGCGCTCGTCAACCAGGTCACCGTATTCGCCGCTACCCTGTTCGTAGATATAATCACCGAGGTGGATTACTGCATCGAGATCGCGCCGTTCGGCGAGTCGCTGGTAGGCGTTAAAGTAGCCGGCCTGGTAGTTACTGCAGGAGACGACCCCGAATTTGAGGTGAGCAGCCTGGTCGCCGACCGGGGTGGTTTTGGTTTTGCCGGTTATGGAATTTCCGCCAAGGGCGGTGAAGCCGTAGTAGTAGGTCGTTCCTGCTTGTAGCCCGTCTACATCTACTTTCACCGTATAATCGCGGCCGGCGTCCGTGATGAAGGAACCTTCGCGAACGATATTCTGCAAGGCAGGGCCGGTAGCGACGCGCCAGGTTACCTCAATGGGGGTGGCATCCATCTCTTCGGGCGTAACCCGGGTCCAGATGATTACCCGGTCGCTCTGAGGGTCTCCTGAAGCCACACCGTGGAAGAAGGGGGCCCATTCCGGATGCAGGGGCATGGGGTCCTCCCGGTCGGTCACCCGGTCAGTGCGGTACAGCTGAGAAGATTGCTGAGCGGAAAGCACGGCAAGCATACTGAAGAAAAGTAAAAGCAATGTTACTTTTTTCATGTCTCTTTTTTAATGAAAGACAAAGTAAAATATTAGATATTAACGGGAAGTGAAGTTAATTTCATTTTTTAATTAAACCTGGATAGGTTAACTTAACTGTATGAAAGCAAAGCTGCTTACCGCCGGAGTGGGTGAGAGGAAAGCCAATGAAAGCCTTATTACCGTCCGTTAAGACCAGTTTTTGCCGGTCATCTGATGAGCCGGACGCCGACGCCTGATGAAAATCATGGATGGACATTGATGGAAATCATCCTGTTCTTGTACTAAATTCACGCATTTTATAATAGAAAAAGAGTAGCTAACAATTAAAACCTCCAAGTATGAACGTTCTTGACCCTGTTAAAAAGATTATGATTTCCAAGCTGATCACGGTGAACCCCAAGGATAAGCTGACCGCGGTAAAGGAAATATTCGACAATAACAAAATCCACCACGTTCCGGTCGTTCGCTACAAGGAAATTGTCGGTATGATTAGTAAATCGGACTTTCTTCACTTCCTGCGTGGTTTTAACCGCAACGAAGAAGATCGTTTTGTCAATGAAGCTCGGTTGCGCGTGTACAATGCGGAAGATATCATGACAACCGGCCTGGCGAAGGTCGGGCCTGATGAACGCATCAACGTGGCGCTGGAAGTGTTCCTGGAAAACCGTTTTCACGCCATTCCGGTAGTGGAAAATAATGAGTTGGTGGGTATCATCACGACTTTTGACATCATCCGGGCACTGGCTTCCGAAAAAGTGAGCTCGGATCAGATTCTGGCGAACAAGAAGAAGTAATCATCATACCTGTTCGCCGTACAGCTAAAGGTGGGACAGAGCGCGTAATGATGTCCTGTTTTTAAACTGTAATGGGATACATGCTCAGGAAGTTTAATGTTATGACGTCCGGTCTTTTCTTCAGCGGGGAAGGCTGGTGAAATGCATACGAGGCCATGGTAAAACAAATAATAGTGCCGACTGATTTTTCCGATGCAGCCGCCAACGCTTACCAGTACGCCCAGCGAGTAGCTGCGCAGCAAGGCGCCCGGTTGACCCTCCTCCATGTGTATCACCCTTCCTTTGATCTCGATAATCCTTACCTGGACACTCCGGAGGTGGACTTCGGCGACCTCAAGCAGCAGGCACTGGATGCTTTTGCGGATAGTTACCGCCTTTCGCTGGAAGAAGAAAATGATTTTGGGCCCGTAGAGCTGGAGCTGGTCATCGGTTTCGCAGGAGAAGAAATCGCTCGTTTGTCCTCCTCAACGAATCTTATCGTGATGGGCACTACCGGCGCCGGGGGACTGATGGATCGACTTTTCGGCAGTGTCTCTTCTTACGCAGCCCGCCATGCGCATTGCCCCGTGTTGCTGGTGCCCGAAGAGGCAGTTTTTAAGCCGCCCTTCCGGGTCATGTATGCGAGTAATGATGAGCCGGCTGATGAATCAACGCTTTGGCAAGCTATGCGAGAAACCGGGCTGGAACCGGAAGTAATCCACTTTGTGCACGCTGAACTAACCCCCGGCGCTGACTGTCGCGTGGCCAAATGGCAGCACAAACAACTGCTGCAGGCAGAGAGCCCGGAGTTGGACCTGCATTATGTTCAAATTGATTGTGAGGATATATTAGACGGCTTACTGCAATACGGGGAACAGCATCAGATCAACCTTATCATCATGGGCACGGCGCACCGTTCTTTTCTGGAGCGATTGTTCCACCGCAGTGTAACAAAGGGGATGGTTTTACAAACGGATATTCCGCTGCTGGTCATGCATTATGACGACTGACCCCTGACAAGCAGGGGCCGGAGAAGTGAAAAGGATTTTTCTATCCGGTCAATTCTTCTTTTCCCTTTTCCAGGAAATGCTTTGCTTCATCCATGTCGACATTATAAAAGTTCCGGTATCCCTGGGATACCGCCCGGAAGCCGGCAGGCGTTTCCAGAATCAGGGCCTCATCTACCCGGCTTTCCAGTTTCTCCTTTATACTGGCGGGCCCTACCGGAACGGCCGCCACAATTTTAGCGGCGCCCTGATTTTTGCACATTTCTATACAGGCAAACATGGTGGCTCCCGTAGCAATGCCGTCATCTACAAGAATAACGGTTTTGTTTTCCATAGACGGCAGGGAGTCGCCTCCCCGCAATTCTTGCACCCGGCGTTTGATTTCCTCCTGTTCTTCCGATTTAATCTTCTCGATCTGATCCTCGGAAACATACCCCTTGGCCTCCTCGTGGTAGAAGGTGCTGCCGTCCTCAGCGATAGCGCCGAATGCGGCTTCCGGGTTTTGGGGGTGTCCTAATTTCCGTACGACAACCACGCCGAGTTCGGCGTCGAGGGCCCGGGCGACATAATAGGCCGGTTCTACGCCGCCGCGAGGAATACCCAGTACGAGCACATCGTTTTCTTTATGTTTTTTCAGGGCTTTTCCCAGGGCTTTTCCTGCATCTTTCCGGTCGGTGAACATAATAGTTATTTTTGGATGAATGAGTTGTCAGCGCATGAATTATTGTATGCTTCCTATTGCCCGATGAGTTGTTTTTCGAACCATTCGGCAGCCAGCCGGGATACTTCTTCCAGCTTACCGGGTTCCTCAAAGAGATGGGAAGCACCTTCGACAATTTCCAAAGATTTTTCACATTGGAGTTGTTCGTAGGCCTGTTCGTTGAGCTGGATGACCTGGGTATCTTTTCCGCCGACAATGAGTAGGGTAGGCGCTTTCACCTGGTCCAGGGCCTGCTCCGCCAGGTCGGGCCGGCCGCCCCGGGATACCACTGCGTTTATCCGTTCTCCCATTTTGGCGGCGGCGCGCAGCGCGGAGGCGGCGCCGGTGCTGGAACCGAAGTAGCCCAAAGGAAGCGCTTCGGTTTGCTCCTGTTCGAGCACCCATTCCGTAGCACTTGCCAGCCGGTTTGTAAGCAGTTTGATGTCAAAACGGTTGGACCGGATCTGATCTTCTTCTTCGGTGAGCAGATCGAACAGCAAGGTGCCCAGGCGATGCTGACGCAGGTAGTCGGCCACCTGATTATTGCGCGGGCTATGGCGGGAGCTACCGCTGCCGTGGGCGAATAATACCAGCCCCAGGGCGTCCTCGGGGATTTCCAGTTTACCGGGTAAGGTGACGTTGCCGACAGGAATTTGGACTTCCATAACAGGGGATTTTTGGTTAAACAGCTTAGATCAATCGCCCCCGAAGCTTCATTGATAAGGTCTTTTATATAAAAGATGGTAGTCTTAGATTGTTTATACTCGACGTAAATTGGTTTGAGCAATTTCTCAAGCCATTTCGACGTCAGTATAATATATACGGATTAATTTCTTCTTCCCCTTCCCAAAACAACACCGCCGCTGAGCAGTCATCCAGCTCAAGGGCGGTGTATTTGTTTTTGAAAACGTCGGAATCAAGTAGCTAATCCTTATCTATTACCATCCCGGAACGATATTCAGGCCGAAGTTGGAATTCACGCCTTCGACGAGTGGAATAGCGTAGTAGGGTTCCAGAATCAGAGCGCCGAATAAGTTGATGCGTACGGAAGCGCCTACACTAAAGATCGGTTTCACCTCGGAGTACACCAGGGTTTGTCCTTCCTGCGGTGGGCGGCCGTTTTGGATATTGTCATCCGGAATGGAGTTACCGTCGGCATCGGAAGCGTTGACCTTGCCTTCAAATTGACCAAAGTTGTACCAGGAGACACCACCGTCGGCAAAAAGGTTGAGGGAGGTGAAGAGGAAGTTAGATTTGATGAGGGTCAGCTGTTCTGGTCCCGTGAAGGGGATACGGACTTCAAAATTACTCACCAGAATCTTGCTACCGAAGAAATTGTCTTCCGAGAGCACGTCCTGATCTTCGCCGAGCGCATCCTGTATGTTGTTGGAATTAAACCCTCTCACGTACCAGGGGTACCCCAGGAAGAAGGGGAAGAGCTGGTTGGCGTTGCCACCGTAGCGTCCCTGGTGCATGATGCGGAAGGCCAGGCCGATGGGCTGGAAAAAGCGGTAAACGCGGTAGTCGGCCGTGGCGGCGGTATGGTTAAATTCACCGAAGTATTTTTGGCCGCCAAAACGGAAGCGGTGCCCATCGAGCGGGGCGGTCAGGCCGAAAGCGGCGTTATCGCCGACGAGGGCGCCGCCGACGCTCCACAGGTTAAAGCCTGCCGGTGCATCGAGCGTTTCCCGGTCGCGGCCGATAAAGACGCCGCGGCGAAGGAGGGTATCTCCCTGAGAGACGACCCGGACGGCTTCGAAGATGCGTTGCCGGGCTTCGCGCCGGAAGCTGTAACGGGCGTAGGAGGCGGAAGCTTCTATCCGAAGGTTTTTGGAAAAAGGCAGCTGGCCGAAGAGATCAACCTGGTCCTGGAAGATGCGGTCCAGGATGAGGGCGTCTTCTATCACCTCTACCTGCTGGTCATTATCGAAGCTGAGGGTATCCAGCGAAATACGCCGGCCGCCAAAGCCGCGCGAGGGCGTATGCGAGAGGGCGGCGCCCCATTGGAGCTGAGATTCCCGGTTGAAGTAAGCCACCGAGCCGGCAAAGTCGTAGATCTCTCCGTTAATGGAGGCGCTGGTAATGAGGTTGTGATGGCCCAGGATATCGCTGAACAGGGCAGAAACTCCACCGGCGGCGCCCGTCGTCGTACCCATAAGTGGATTGGTGCCCACACCGACCCCTACGCCGGTGCTGGTAATGTAATCCAGCTGGAACTTGGGTTTGAAGCCCACCCTGGCAAAGTCGGCCTCCGTGAGGTTGCGCATTTCGTCGAAATCCCGGTGAAGGGCATCGACCAGGCTTTTAACTTCTTCGCGGGGCCTCGGTAATTCAGCGGGGGAAAAGTCAACTGATTCCGGATCGACTTCTTTCATGAGGAAGTCACCGGGACTGGCGAGATGCACGTTGTAGCGCATTTTGTAAAAGTGGGTGTAGGCCAGGTTCCCATTCTCCGGCGACACGCTGATAGCGGGCGCATAACCGGTGATGCCGCTGACACCTGTCAGTACATCGGTAATCTGATAAACTTTCCCGCTTTCAGGTTGATATTGGTATACATTGCGGAAGCCGTCGCGGTTGGACAGAAAGAAGACATTACCTTCTCCATTAACGACGGGGTTGAAGTTGTCGGCGCCGGGAAAAATATCTATGTGCTCGGTTTCTCCGCTGTTCATATCGTAGCTGGCCAGATTGAAATCCCACTCGCCATTGGTGCGTCCTCTCTGTGCGCTGAGGGCGTCGCTGGAGAAAAAGATCTTATCTCCCTGAGGACTAAACTGCGGCAGAAGTTCTGAGTAGCGATCATCGGTGAGTTGGGTAACCGTTTCGCGCTGCAGATCGTAGGCGTAGAGGTCTACCTGTCCTTCCACCAGGCCGACGACTACAATGGTGTTGCCATCCGGCGACCAGGTTGGGTTGGTGAAGGCCGGAACGCCTTCCAGTCGAATCCGGTCCAGGGTATTGGCGTTTTCCACATTTTTAATAACGAGGATATTCCTGCCGTCCGAGAAGCCGGTGAAGGCGAAGCGCTTGCTGTCGGGCGACCAGGTGCCGGCCGATTCGATGTACTTCAGGTTGTCGAGGTGCGAATCGCGGCGCGAACTGGCCACCTTCCGTACGATTTCATTTTCCTGAATGTCAAACAGGAAAAGGTCAATGGAAAAGAGGTCTTTTTCCGAAAGGTAAATCACGTAACGGCCGCTGGGACTGATTACCGGAGAGATATTGATCTCACCTGATTTGTCTTTACTGATCATTTTTTTTCCGATGAGCTTCTCCTTTTTATCACCGAGGTAGGGGTTGTAGGTTTCCTTTAGGGCGTTGACCCACATTTCCGAAAGGTTATCGAAATCGATTCCCAGAACCTGCTGAGTACCGAACTTCAAACCGTTGCGGGCGGTAGCCCGCAGGTAAGGAGCAATGATTTCGTCACCACGCAGATCAGTAATGAAAGCCCAGAAGGCATGGCCGTAGCGATAGGGGAAATACTTGGGTTTCCTCATCTCTTTCAATGTCGGTATATCGTCGTGTAGAACCGCATCGCGCATCCACATGGCCGTATGTGCGTCAACGGTACCGATAGACAAGTACTCGGCCATTCCCTCTATCATGTAGAGCGGAGCGTTACCCAAATCCCGGATAGATAATCCCGGGCTGGTTCGCGCCATATTGTACTGGAAGGCATGGACCATTTCGTGTCCCAGGACGTGAAAGCTCTGCTGGTTCGAAGGGGCGAAGGGCAGGATAACCCTGTTTTTGAGCCCTTCGGTGACCCCGCCGGTTGCCACGCCGATAGAACTACTCACCGAGCGCGTCTGCTGGAAATCGGCTTGGTTCTTATACAACAGAATGGGGTTGCGCTGGTAGATGGTGTCTCTGAACAAGGCGCGGTGTACCTGGTACCAGTGTTCGGCCCAGTTGGCGTATTCCACCAGAGACTCGTCATTTTCCAGGTAGTGGTAGATATCAAAGTTGGGAGTCTGGTAAACAGTAAAATCAAAGGTTTCGTAGTTCACTTTGTTTTTGCCAAAGTATTGGGCATAAACCTGCCCTCCTAATAGCAAAAAGCAACATAAACTCAGTAGGATTTTCTTATAAAACATAATCTTATTTTTTACGGAGCCAGGAAATCCCCTTTTCGCTTAAGTGGTGAGGTGCCCTCCAGTGTGATTTCATCCCTGATTCCGGGAGGCACTGGTTGTCAGCGTATTGTTATTTCCTGAAGTTTATCCTTATCCTGACGTCTCGCCGGATGGTTCCTTACTTAATTTATGGCGAAGAGCCAGGATTTGTTCAGTTTGGCTATCATCTTTACGGCAATGTTGCAACCCTTCCGGGTAAAAAGCTGTTACACCTGATATGTTTCCGTAAGTACCTAATATCCAATGCTATGCCGCTTTCTGCCCGATCCTTCACACTTACGCTGTTCATCCTGCTTTTCACAGTACCGCACATCCTCGCTCAGCGTCCTACCATCGATGATTTTACCATTAGTGGTGATACCTACCGCACAGAAGACGATTGCTTCCGGCTGACCGAAGAAGAGGATTACTCTTCCGGTTCCATATGGTACGAACGGGCGGTCAGTCTTTCCGCTCCTTTTGCCATTGAGCTGCAGATTATGTTGGGTTGTCAGGATGGCAGCGGGGCCGACGGGATGGTGTTCATCTTTGCGGCACGGCCTAATCGTACGGGCTACGTAGGGGAGGGGATCGGCTTTGCAGGATTGGTGCCTTCTCTGGGAATAGAAATAGACACCTGGCGCAACGAGCACCTGCTCGATCCGGAGGAGGACCATATCGCCTTTCTGGCCAACGGCCGGGTTGGTCACTTCAGTTCCTTTTCCCGCCCTATATTGGTACCGAATCTGGAAGACTGCACACGGCACCGCTTTGTGGTGCGCTGGCAGCCTGATCTTAAGCGGCTGGCGGTGGAGATCGACGGAGAGATTGTCGGAACCATCAATCAGGATGTGGTCAATCAGATTTTCGGTGGCCGGGATGTCGTGTACTGGGGTATGTCGGCGGCTACCGGTCGTTATAACAACTATCACGAGGTCTGCTTCGATCGCCTGTCGATGGCTCCTCCCTTTGACATTTTTCCCGATGGGACAGGACGAACAAAGTAAATCAGCTTCAATCAACAATCACCTCATCTCCAGCTCTGCCAGTATGGGAAGGTGATCGGAAGGGAAGCGACCGCTCCAGGATTCGGACAGGATAGCGTGGCGGCGCACGCTTACCCGGTCATTGACAAAGATGTAGTCGATGCGGCGTCCCGGTTCTCCGGGAAAGTCAAACCCGCTCCAGGTGCTTTCCGGGCCATGATGGGGCTGCTGTGTGGTCAGAAACGCATCGAGGAGTGGGTATTCATCGGTCTCCTCAGTCAGTACTAAATAAGGGGCATCAGTAGGCACGCAATTGAAATCTCCGGTAAGGACCACGCAGGCGTCCTCTTCGGAGAGTTCTTTTATTTTCTCCAGTATCAGGAGTGCGCTTTGGCGGCGCGCTTCTTCCCCGCGATGATCAAAGTGGGTGTTGAAGTGGTAAAAGGTATCATTGGTTAATTTATCGCGAAATTGGGCCCAGGTGACGATGCGGGGCAGGGCGGCGTCCCAGCCGGTGGAACCAGTCTGATCGGGATTTTCCGAAAGCCAGAAGGTGCCTCCGTCAAGTCTTTCCAGGCGCTCGGTTCGGTAGAGTATAGCGGAGAACTCGCTATCGGGTTCCGGATCGAGGGAGCCGTCACTGCGGGCTACCCCGAACCATTCGTATCCGGGGAGCAGGTTGCCAAGATCATCCAGCTGGCTGCGCAGCGCCTCCTGTAATCCGACTACATCGGCATCGTGGTACCGGATCATGCTTGCCGCCATTTCCTTGCGGTGGGTCCACGCATTATAACCATCGCCAGGATTGGCATAGCGGATGTTGAAAGACATTACACGGAGTGGTTCCCCGGATTGTCCGGACAGGCCCAGGCCTAGGAAAAAGAAAAGGCCTAGCAATATAACTTGTGGGCTAACCGATTTTTTCTTATTTACTGGTAACATAAAGTAGAGGTGTGAGTGCATAATATTGGTGAGCTAATAGAATTTGAGTAAAGTTACTTATCTTTTCATTACTGACCCTATCGCTCAGCGGTGCAGGCCCGGGGCATTTCTTTAAAGCTCTATTATTCCCGTGTCACTAAAAATTACCGCTTTTAGAACTACCGGATCAACTGTTTTTCTCCAGGTAATAAATTCTTCGTATCTCAGCAGGCGGTAACTATCAGCGCCGGACGAATTCTTACAGCGGACACCGGGATAATGATTTGAAGCGATGACTTCAAGATCCACTTACCTCTGAGTGCTTTAACTCGCAGCAACGGACTACGAAATTAATATTAATAAATCTTAAACATTTCACCGTTCTTCTCAATTGGTAAATTTGAAAATAAAGCGCACATCCGCTCTGCAAATTTGTTAACTGAACAAAAGAAATAATAAATAGTATGGATAAAATTAAACTTGTCGTGTTTGACATGGCCGGGACGACGGTCAGAGACGAAAAAGAGGTGGAAACCTGTTTTTACAATGCAGCCAAGAAAAGCGGCCTGAAAGCTAGTCGTGAGCGGATTCGTGAACTGGAAGGGTATCCCAAAAAAGAAGTGATTCGTTCCCTCTGGGAGGAATTAGGCGGGAAAGATCATCCCGATCTGGATCAGGCCGTTGCAACGACCAACCACCTCTTCCGGGCCATTCTTGAAAATCACTTCCGGCTCAACCCGGTCGAACCAGCGGAAGGAGCAGTCGACACCTTTAAGTGGCTGCGCGCTGAAGGCGTCAAGATCGCACTGACGGCCGGCTTCTACCGGAAGGTTGCCGATATTATTCTCAACAGATTGGGGTGGGACGAAGGGCTGGACGAAAATTACGTCGGCGCTGAAACGTCGCTCATTGATTTATCACTGACGCCCGACGAAGTAGGGGATGGCCGCCCAAGCCCGGATATGATCTTCAAAGCTATGGATATTTTGGGGGTGGATAACCCCAAGCACGTTGTCAAGGTAGGAGATACGCCCGCCGACCTGCTGGCTGGTAAGGCCGCCAAATGCCGCTTCACCTTTGGAGTTACCAACGGCTCACATACCCGGGAGCAGCTCATGCAATACGACAATGACGGTTTGATCGACAACTTAGAACAACTGCGGAAAATTCTGCCTGCGTTGCTTAATGAGGAAGAAGTGAAAAGTTAATTGATAATGCACGAGAGACAGGGAGACTGGAAGAACATTTGTGCTCCCGGTTTCCGTGTTTCTCTTCCACTCCAAAATGTTCCGGGTTGCCGGCATCTATGGCGATAACCCATCTCTACTCTTCACATCACATTTCCTTCCTACAGCAGTCTTTCCTTTGACGATGGCCGATAGGAAAAAATAATCCCCACCATTTAATCTTATTCCAGTCTGACGGGTTTAGATTATACTATACAATCTTGTTATCTTTGCAGATTCAAGACCTTTAAAAGTAATTGTCACACCTATGAGTAAGAGAAGCACCCGGATCTTAGCGCTCGTTCTGGCGCTCGTCATTTTCGGCGGCGGATATTATATATATTATTACAACCCATTCACTGAAGAGCGGGAACCCCCAGCGGTTACTGCGGAAACAGCCGCTATGAGCGCCAGCCCGGCTACGCCCGTGACTGCGATGATCGTGAATACCAGCGCGCTGCAGGACGTCATCTCCGTTAACGGTTCTACTATTCCCAAAGAAGAAGTGATGATCACGGCCGAGGTGCCTGGGAAGATTAAGGATATCCTTTTCAAGGAAGGAACACGGGTTAAAAAAGGAACACCGCTTCTCCGGCTGGACGACTCAGAGCTGCAGGCGCAACGCGAACGATTACTGGTGCAGAGAGAGCTGACCCAGAAGATCGCCGAGCGAATGAAAAACCTGTACGACAGAGAGGGCGTGAGCCTTCAGGAATACGAAATCGCTGCTGCCGAAGCGGAGCAGGTGGCAGCTGAGCTGGCACTCATTGACGTACAACTGGAAAAGCGAATCATCAATGCTCCTTTCAGTGGGGTGCTCGGGCTCAAACAAGTGAGTGATGGAAGTTATCTTTCTCCCGGTAGTCCGGTAATCAGTCTGGTCAGCACCAATCCTATCCATTTGGAATTTTCCGTGCCGGAAAAATACAGCCGCTCCATACAGCAGGGAGGTAAGGTCGAATTTACACTCGCCGGGATTGATCACAATTTTGAAGCCACAGTAATAGCCAAAGAACCCAATATCGATTCGGAAACGCGGACCCTTCGCTTTAAAGCTTCGGCGCCTAACCCAAAAGGAGAAATTTTGCCGGGCGCCTATGCCAACGTACGCGTCAACCTGCGCTCTTTCGACGCTGCTATTCTCATCCCAACCCAGGCTGTGGTTCCTGAGCTGGGCGGCAAAAAAGTCTTTCTGTTTCGAAACGGCAAAGCAGTGGCGGTTCCCGTAGAGACGGGTATCCGCGAAGACGCCAATATCCAGGTGATCGAAGGGCTGCAAGAGGGCGATACGATCATTACTACCGGCGTGCTCCAAATCCGGAGCGGCTCGGATGTGACGATCTCACAGTTAACACCGGCCGGCGCCGGATAAACAGGGGTTGAATAAAGGAAGGGGTGGAGGATCGAAGTAAAGTATAGGATCCTCCATCCTTCCCCTTTTTGTTACCATCCTCCAATTCCTCAATTCTTCTACCTATGAGTTTATCATCCATCAGCATACAACGTCCGGTCCTGGCTACGGTGATGTCGATCGTTATCGTACTTTTCGGCGTCATCGGTTTAAGTTCTCTTGGCATACGGGAATACCCCAGCGTTGACCCTCCGATCATCACAGTATCGACCAGCTATGTCGGTGCCAATGCCGATATTATAGAATCGCAGATCACCGAACCGATTGAGGAGGCAGTCAACGGCATTGCCGGTATTCGTTCCATCACTTCGGTCAGCCGCGATGGGCGCGCCACTGTCACTGTTGAGTTCAACCTGGAAGTCGACCTGGAAACTGCCGCCAATGATGTCCGGGATAAAGTATCTCAGGCCGTCGGCCGACTCCCTGTCGATGCCGAACCGCCCGTCGTCTCTAAAGCCGATGCCGACTCCTCCCCTATCATTTTCCTCAACATTCAGAGTGAGCAGCGATCGCTGCTGGAATTGACTAGCATCGCCGACAATATATTCAAGGAACGACTACAAACGATTAATGGCGTCAGCTCTATCATGGTCTGGGGCTCCAAGCGGTATTCCATGCGCTTGTGGATTTCACCGGAGCGCCTTTCCGCCTATCAGCTCACACCACTGGATGTGCGCAATGCCTTACTACGCGAGAATATTGAACTGCCCTCGGGCAGCGTCGAAGGAGCCAATACCGAACTGACAGTGCGCACCCTGGGCCGGCTCACTACCCCGGAGGAGTTCAACAATCTGATCGTCAAGGAAGAAAACGGCAGGATCGTCCGCTTTCGCGATATTGGATTTGCCGAACTGGGTCCCGAAAACCTGCGCACCGTACTCAAACGCGACGGTATCCCTATGGTGGGCAACGCCATCGTCCCTCAACCGGGCTCCAATCATATCGAAATCGCGGACGAATTTTACAAGCGGCTAGATCAGATCAAAAAAGACATTCCGGAGGATATCAAACTCGGTATCGGGTTCGATACCACTCAGTATATTCGCGATTCCATTTCAGAAGTACAGCAGACGATTTACCTGGCTTTCGGGCTCGTCGTCCTGATTATTTTCCTGTTTTTGCGGGACTGGCGAACGACGATCATCCCGGTGCTCGTCATTCCGATTTCGCTCATCGGCGCTTTCTTTATTATGTACATCGCCGATTTCTCCATCAATGTGCTAACCTTGCTGGGGGTCGTACTGGCGATCGGGCTAGTGGTAGATGATGCCGTCGTGGTGCTGGAAAACATTTACGCCAAGGTGGAAGCAGGCATGAAACCGCTACACGCCGCAGTGAAGGGAGCCGAAGAAATATTCTTTGCGGTCATTGCTACTACGGTAGCACTCGTGGCCGTCTTTATGCCGGTAATTTTTCTGCAGGGACTCACCGGCCGCCTGTTTCGCGAATTCGGCGTCGTCATTTCCGGCGCCGTTGTGATTTCTTCTTTCGTCGCCCTGACCCTGACGCCAATGCTCTCTTCCAAGATCCTGAAAAAGCGCAAGCGACAGCCCTGGTTTTACCGGGCGACCGAACCTTTCTTCACCTTCCTGGCCCGGATTTACCGCAATGCGCTCAACGCTTTCATGGGTGTGCGGTGGATGGCTTTTGTCATCATGATCGGTTCCGGGCTACTCATTTACTACGTCGGTCGACAGGTCCCCTCTGAGCTCGCGCCAACGGAGGATCGCGGTCGCATCCGGGGCTTTGCCAATGCGCCGGAAGGTTCTACCTTCGAATACATGGACGAATACATGGACGAAGTCATCGGGCTGATCAAAGAAGAGGTACCTGAACGGGAAGGCGTGATTTCGGTGACTTCTCCTGGTTTTGGCGCATCAACTTCCGTCAACTCAGGCTTCTTTTTCATTATTCTAAAAGACGGTGATGAGCGTGAGCGATCACAGCAGGAGATTTTTCAGGAATTATCTGGCGGAATCAATCAACTGACAGGAGCACGTACTTTCATCTCTCAGCCGCAGAGTATCGGTAATCGACGGGACGGGCTGCCGGTTCAGTTCGTGATTCAGGCGCCTAATTTTGACAAACTGCGCGAGGCGCTTCCCCGATTCGCCGACCGGGCCCGCGAGGAAGCCATGTTCCGCTTTGTCGATATTGATCTCAAGTTCAATAAGCCGGAAATCCGTATCGATATCGACCGGCAAAAGGCACAGGACCTCGGCGTATCGGTGCTCGACATTGCCCAAACCCTTCAACTGGGCCTTGCCGGTCAGCGCTTCGGCTATTTCATTATGGATGGCAAGCAATACCAGGTGATCGGTCAGGTGGAACGGCAGGACCGGGACGAGCCCGTAGACCTGCGCAGCCTCTATGTCCGCAACCGGGAAGGGAATATGATACAGCTCGACAACCTCGTCAACCTGGAGGAACAAACCACACCCCCGACCTTGTACCGCTTTAACCGCTTCGTGTCCGCCACTGTTTCCGCCGACCTGGCCGGCGACTACACCATCGGTCAGGGGATAGAAAAAATGGAAAGCATCGCCGGGGAGGTACTGGATGATACTTTCCTGACTTCATTGACCGGGCCCTCCAAAGACTTCCAGGAGAGCTCCTCCAGTTTGGAATTCGCTTTTGCCCTGGCGCTGATTCTCATTTATCTGGTGCTGGCGGCACAGTTCGAAAGCTTTATCGATCCTTTCATCATCATGTTCACAGTGCCGCTGGCGCTGGCCGGCGCCCTATTAACGCTGTTTTATTTCGATCAGACCCTCAACATCTTTAGCCAGATCGGTATTATCATGCTCATCGGCTTGGTGGCTAAGAACGGAATTCTTATCATTGAATTCGCCAATCAGCGCAAGGATCAGGGACTCAGCCGTTTGGAGGCGATCAAGGAAGCTTCCGCAGCTCGTTTTCGCCCTATTCTGATGACGAGCCTATCCACCATTCTCGGGGTGCTGCCGATCGCGCTTGCCCTGGGAGCCGGTGCGGAAAGCCGCGTGTCTATGGGGATCGCCGTTATTGGTGGATTGCTGTTTGCTACGCTGCTGACCCTCTTTGTGATCCCGGCTATTTACTCCTATCTGTCGAGTAAAGAAGGTAACAAGAACAAGATTGACCTGGAGCTGATTGAGCAGGAGTCGAAAGAACAGATGATTCAAAGTTGAAAGGATTCCCCGCCTTTCTTCCGGTGGACGGATTGAAGGGTTGGGACAGAATTCATAGTTTTTTACTTCTCCTGGCGCTCATTTCGGCTTTCGCACAGGTAAGCTTCTTCTGAATTACCTGAATCATAACGTCATCAAGCCAGTACTGGATGATGCCGGAAAGGCCTTTTTATCAGCAATACATATGATTAGTTCTCATAAACCTTTAATATTGTATTTATCTAAAAGGCTTTTTTTATCAAAAATAAATTCCTTATGAAGAATGCTTTACTCGTAATACTTTTCATCCCTTTGCTCGGCGATGTGCTGTATTGCCAGCAGCTGCAGTATCTGTCGAGCTACTATACCGATGTCTTCGACGAAGGGGCTGCGGAAACAGCCGCCTTTGACGCTGCTGCCGCCCGCCTCTTTTTTACTAATGCCAATGCCAATACGCTGGGTATTCTGGATATTAGCGATCCCAATGCACCGGCATTAGTACAGGAGATTGATTTATCTCCTTACGGAGCCGGCGTCAACAGTGTTGATGTGGCCAACGAGTTGGTGGCGGTAGCAATAGAGAATGACGACAAACAGTCGCCGGGAATAGTGGTCTTTTTTAACACTAATGGTGACTACCTCAACGAGGTCAGCGTCGGGGCCTTACCCGATATGCTAACCTTTAGCCATGACGGCAGCAAGGTGCTCGTCGCCAATGAAGGAGAGCCGAATGATGATTACACCGTGGACCCGGAAGGCTCGGTCAGCATCATCGATGTTTCCGGAGGCGTTGCTTCGGTCACCGTGCAGACAGTGAGTTTCGCTGCTTACAATGGTCAGAAAGCTTCTCTCATGAATAAAGGTGTCCGCATATCCGGCCCCAATGCCACTGTAGCGCAGGATCTGGAGCCCGAGTACATTACCCTTACGGCCGATGACGCCCGGGCATACGTCTCCTTACAGGAAAATAACGCCATGGCCGTTATCGATGTCAATGAGGCATCCCTGCTGGATATTTATTCCCTGGGGGTAAAAGACCATCAGTCGGGGAGCCCCGAACTCGAGCAGGCCCTGGTCAACGAAATTCCCGGCTGGCCCGCGCTCGGCAAACCGGACTATTATGGAGGGCAGCCCGTGATCAATCTCGGCGGCTTCTCCGGGCTGTATTTTGACCCTGTCGAATCGGATGATGACACCTATGTATTTTATACCGTTCCTGACCGGGGGCCTCATGCTCCAGCCGTACCGCAGGAAAACGTCGTCGGCTTCGGTTCGGTCGAACCGGCTCCTTCTGACCTGCGCCCTTTCAAACTGCCTGAATATCAGGCGCGCATCGTCAAGCTGAGCATGGATGTGATGAGCGGCGCCGTCACCTTGGAGGACTCCATCATGCTTCGCCGCTTCAATCCCGAAACGCAGGATACCATCGCCATCTCCGGACGCGGCGTAGGGTTAGATCTGGACGAAACGCCGGTCACCTACCGGGATACGAGTACGGCATATCGTTCCAGCGACTGGATCGATACCGTCAATAACGTTATTTATTCTGAACTTCCGGGTGACGCCTTCGGCGGTGACTTGGAGGGCATCGTGCGCGATCGCGACGGCAACTTCTGGCTTTGCGACGAATACCGTCCCTCGCTTTATAAAATCCAGCCCAACGGCGTGCTGATCCAGCGTTACGTTCCTGTAGAACCGGCCTCTCAAAGCGAATTCGCCGTTTTTTTCCCTAAGGGTATATTCGGTGTCGAAGTGTTGCCGAAAGTGTACAACAAACGCCGCGTTAACCGGGGGTTCGAAGCGATTGCCTACGATTCCGATAGTCATATTATCTACGCCTTTCTGCAGTCACCGCTGAATAACCCGGACGCCTCCGTTCGCAATAACTCCGACGTCATTCGCATCTTGGGGGTAGATGCCGACAGCGGGACGCCCGTAAGTGAACACGTCTATCTGCTGGAGCGCAACCGCTTGCCCGGACTGGGGCTTTCGCGGGTCGATAAGATCGGGGATGCCGTCTATGCCGGCAACGGCCGTTTCTTTGTCATTGAGCGGGATTCCAGTACACCGGATGATGGCAATACCGGAAAGAAGTACGTCTACGAGATCAACCTGCAGGGAGCTACCGATATGCTCGGTACGGCCCTTTCGGGAAAGACGAGTTCCTCCGGTCCGGAGGATAAGACGCTGGAAATGATGAGCGCCGACGACCTGGCTGCAGCCGGTATACAGCCGGTTCACAAAACCAAAGTGCTCAACCTGCCCAGCATCGGTTACCTGCCCAATGACAAGCCGGAAGGGCTGGCTTTACTGCCTGGTGCTGCGATGGGTGTGATCAACGATAATGATTTCGGCGCCGGCAATAGCGACGATATCGCGCTCGGCATCATCAGCTTCGGTGATGATTACGCTATGGATGCCAGTGATCAGGATGGCGAAATCCGCATTACGCCTCGTCCTGTCCTGGGCATGCGGATGGCCGATGCTATCACCGGTTTCAGTATTGACGGGCAGTCATTCATTGCCACGGCTAATGAGGGCGATGCCCGCGAATACGAAGGAAGCCCGGGCTTTGTCGAGGAAGCCGATGTCGCCGATTTGCTACTTGACCCCGATGACTTTGAGGATGTAGTCAACTTGCAACTCGATGCCAACCTGGGCCGCCTGACCGTGACGACCAGCGCCGGCGATCTCGACGGCGACGGTCTCAACGATGAGCTCTACTCCTTTGGCGCCCGCTCTTTCAGCATCTACGACGAGTTTGGCAACCTGGTATTCGACAGCGGTGACGACTTCGAGCAAATTACGGCACAGGATTATCCCGACTTTTTCAACGCCGATAATGATAGTGATAGCTTTGATAATCGAAGTGATAATAAAGGACCTGAACCGGAAGCCGTTACTATTGCTGACATAAACGGCAGCACGATGGCGCTGGTAGGTCTGGAGCGTATCGGCGGCATTATGATCTACAATATTGATGATCCCGGCGCGCCCCAATTTATGCAGTACATCAATAACCGCAATTTCGGCGCACCGATCGAAAGCCGGGAAGTGGGTGATTTGGGGGTAGAGGATATCGTATTCATCCCGGCCGCCGACAGCCCCATCGGGTTGCCCTTGGTCGTAACCGCCAACGAGGTGAGCGGCACGGTGTCCATTTTTACCTTTGGCGATCCAACCGATGTGGAAGAAGTGGCCGGTGAAGAAAATCGCTGGCGCCTTTACCCGAATCCGGTCGGTGAAATGTTGTTGACCAATACGATTTCCGATTACGCGGTTTTCAGCACCACCGGACAGCTACTGCGACAAGCTTTCAATACGAACAGGATTGAACTGGATCAGCTCCCCGCCGGTACTTACTTGCTTCGGGATATCGCGCGCAATCGCGCGAAGTTATTTGTAAAGCAGTAATTCCTTTCCTACCTTGTCAGCAGTTTGCCGGGGGAGCAGGCTCCCCCGGCAAACTGCTTTTTAGACTCTCCGGAAAGTTTTGTCATGGCCTTTTTTGAATGACAATTTGATAAGGTGACCGGAAAGAAGCGCTCTGAATACCTTACCCTCCGGCTCGCCTTTTTTCTATGTCACCCCTGTTTTTGGTGGTTCCAGTTATCAATTCGTACTAAAACTGACTGTAGACATCTTATCCCTTCTCCAGCCCGAACACGGACGCTTCCCGTTGAGTTGAAAAATGTGTCGAAGAGGATCAAAGGTATACCTTTGCATTCATGGACGCTATTGTACTTTTACCGTCAATCTGATTATTGATACATGAGTCTGCAAAAGAGGAAACTTTTCTGGTTGCGTTATTCCAGGTTAATCATAGCATTGCTGCTTCCCTTGTTGTGTCTCCTGCTTCCGCTAGAGTGGTACCCTATCGAAGGGCTTACCCTGGTTGAACGGCGGATTATTGCTATTTTCGTAATGGCGGCATTGTTTTGGATCCTGGAACCTATTCCTATTTACGCCACGTCCATTCTGATTATCGCCCTGGAGCTCATTCTTGTTTCCGATGCTGCCCTGGCGCCCTTCCGGGCGGGCGATCCCGCTGAGTTGGGCCCATTGCTCTCTTATCAGAAGATCATGGCGACCTTTGCCTCACCTATCATCATTCTATTCCTTGGCGGATTTTTTCTAGCGATGGCGGCTACCAAATTCCGGCTGGATCTGAACCTGGCCCGGGTGTTGCTGCGTCCCTTCGGCACAAAACCCGAACGGGTTATTATGGGGCTGATGGGGATCACGGCTATATTTTCCATGTTTATGAGCAATACGGCCACCACCGCTATGATGCTGTCGATTCTCATGCCTATCCTGCAAGTGCTGGATCCGAAAGATCGCGGACGAATCGCCCTGGCGCTCTGTATTCCGGTTGCGGCGAACATAGGCGGGATGGGGACGCCGATCGGAACGCCGCCCAACGCCATCGCACTCAAGTACCTGACGGGCGCCGATGCTATCGCTTTCAGCGAATGGATGGCTTTCGCCGTCCCTTTTGCCATCCTGCTGCTCTTTTTCGGATGGTGGCTGTTGCTGCGTCTTTTTCCCTTCCAGAGCACCCATATCGAGCTGGATATTAAGGGGCGTTTTCAGCAAAACCCAAAGGCCTATATCATTTATGTAACCTTCGCGGTGACCATCCTGCTCTGGTTAACCGATTTTGTACACGGCATGAACGCCTACGTCGTAGCCATCATACCGGTAGCGGTTTTCCTGGCGACCAACATCATCACCAAAGAAGACCTTAAGCGCTTGAGCTGGGATGTACTTTGGCTGGTATCAGGCGGAATTGCCCTGGGGGTAGGATTGGAAGACAGTGGCCTGGCCGACCACCTGGTCAGCAGCGTTCCCTTCGATGTATTACCCCCTGTAATTATCATATTGCTGGCAGCCGTTCTGGCAGCCGTTATGGCGAATTTTATGTCAAACACCGCTACCGCCAACCTTTTACTTCCCATTGTCGGCGCTCTGGGCGTTTCTCTAGACAGCCTCCAGGGAATCGGTGGTGCTACGGTGCTCATTCTTGGAACCGCCTTGGCCTCCTCCATGGGGATGGCGCTACCCATCAGTACGCCGCCTAACGCGCTGGCGCACGCCTCCGGAGAAATCAGCACCGGACAAATGGCGAAAGTCGGTATCATTACCGGTTTTATCGGTCTGTTGATGATCTTCGGATTGCTTTATATATTGAAACTGACAGGGTTCTTTTAAAAAACCTGACACATGAAAGAGAATAACAAGGTCAAACGACATATAGAATGGTTAAAACGCAATTACTTCTCCGATCCCGGCAAGCGCCTTCCCTTGTCCGATGGAGAACTTTTGCTACGGCCCGGACAATATAATGAACGGCTTTTTCTAATTCTGGAAGGCACCCTCGTGGGTGTCATCGATCACCACGGAGAGGCTTTTGAGATTTTCCGCTCGGAAGAAGACAACCTGGTGGGCGCCTACAGTTTCTTCTCTGGTACTCATCAAAGTTACGCTACTGTACGGGCGGAAGGCCCCACCCTGGTGGCTTATCTCGATAAAAAGGATATCAGCGGCGAAGACGGCTATGCTTACGGCGAGTTTGCCGTTCGCATCTTGCCGGTGATTGTCGACGAGATCTACATCCGGCAATTACTGGCTCATCGCATCAGTATTGAAAACCAGCAAACTATGCAGCGGCTATACCAGGCCGAAAAGCTCGCCACACTCGGACAGCTGGCTGCCGGTCTCGCCCATGAGCTGAATAACTCCCTAGGCGTTATTTTCCGCAAAGCGGAGTGGCTCGCGGAGCGCATCTCGGAATATGCCCATGAAAAGGATACCCGGGGGCTGTATCCCTTTTTCGAACGCGGACTGCAGACCGGCCAACCTTTGCCCAGCACCGAAGTGCGCAAGCGCAAACGCGAACTGGAATCGCAGTACGGGCTCCGGCCAAATATCGCCAAGAGCCTGGCCAAGATCGGCGTGTCGGATCAGGAAATGGAAAAGTACAAGGACTCCATCATCGAAGTGACCGACCGGGCCAATTATTACTACGAAACAGGACTGGCCCTGCACGATATGCTCATCGCCGCCAAACACGCCACCGCTGTGGTGGGTTCGGTGCGGGAACTGGGAGCGGTTACCCGCCGGGCGCCTGTTCCTACCGACATCAATCAAACCCTTTACGAATCCGTCGCCCTGCTGGAGGATATGATGCGCGATGTAAAAGTCGAGATGGTCCTGGGGGAGTCTCTTCCCCGGGTCACGGCCAATCCGAGCGACCTGGTGCAGGTGTGGGTGAATATTCTGAAAAACGCCGCGGAGGCCCTGGAAACCGGTGAAGCGCCCTCCGCTATTCATATTGTAAGCAGCGTCACCGGACACCTCATAACCGTTACGATCACGGACAACGGACCAGGGATACCGGAAGAGCTGCGGGAGAGGATTTTTCAACCTAGCTTTACCACCAAAAAAGAAGGCCTCTCTTTTGGCCTGGGGCTGGGCTTGTCGATCGTTCAAAAAATCGTGGAAACTTACCGGGGGAGTATTTCGGTAGAAAGCCAGCCGGGACAGACGACTTTTACCGTAAGGTTGCCGGCCGGATAGGAACGGGAAAGGATTAGAGGATAGAAATAATAAGACACTGCAAAATGATGTTCTGCATTGGATAAACAAATATCATGAATAAGATCTATATCATTTGTATCGAAGACCAGCGCGAGGTGCTCAACGCTATTGTGGAAGACCTCTCCGAGTTCGAGGAAGCTTTCATCGTGGAAGAGTGCGAAAGCGCCGCCGAGGCGGAAGAACTGCTGGATGATATCGAGACGGAGGGCGATTACCTGGGGCTCGTCGTTTCCGATCACGTCATGCCTGGTAAGAGCGGTGTTGAATTTCTCTCCGATCTCCACGAAGATGAGCGCTTCGAACAAACGAAAAAGATATTGCTCACCGGTCTGGCCACTCACGAAGATACCATTCGGGCAATCAACCAGGCAGCGATTGATCGCTATATCGAAAAACCCTGGCAAAGCGAAAAGCTGGTGCAGTATGCCAAGGAATTACTCACTCAATTCATCATTCAGAAGGGGATAGATTATCAGGAATATTTAGTCCATCTGGACAAGCCGACCTTGTTTGAGTTGCTACGGGTACGCTGAGCCTGCTCATGCTGCTTCATCTTGATCATTTCCGGTTACAAAATCGAATCAGTTACGGCTGATCCTCAGACTCATCACAGGAATACAAATCGTAAGAACTACTATGACAAGCAAGCCACGCATACTTCCCGGAAAATCCTATCCCATGGGGGCTACCGTTTATCCCGATGGCGTCAACTTCTGCATTTTTTCCAAATACGCCACTGCCGTCGACCTGCTTTTATTCGACCGGAAAGAGCACAGTGAACCGAAACATGTCATTTCACTCAATCCCAGTACGAATAAAACTTTTTACTACTGGCACTGCCTTATCCCGGAGTTGGAGAAAGGGCAGGTATATGGTTACCGCGTTTTCGGGCCTTATGAGCCACAGGAAGGGATGCGCTTTGACGGACAGAAAGTTCTGGTAGATCCCTACGCACGGGGAGTGATTACCGAAACTTACGACCGGGAACGGGCCCGACACCCGGGCGACAACTGCGCGCAGGCCATCAAGAGCGTTGTTGTAGACCCGGCAGGCTACGACTGGGAGGGCGACCGGCCTCTGTACCACCCTTTTCGCCGTTCGGTCATCTATGAACTGCACGTTGGCGGATTCACCAAATCAAACAGTTCGGGCCTGTCAGAAAATTTGCGGGGAACTTACCGGGGCCTGATTGAAAAAATCCCTTATCTGCAAAGCTTGGGCATCACCGCCGTAGAGCTAATGCCTATCCACCAGTTCGATCCACAGGACAGTCCCAGCCGTCTGCCCAATTACTGGGGGTATGCGCCCATCTCTTTTTTTGCACCGCACAACGGTTACGGTGCTACCGACGATCCGCTGGAACTGGTCGATGAATTCCGGGATATGGTTAAGGCGCTGCACCGGGCCGGAATTGAAGTCATCCTGGACGTCGTCTTCAACCATACCGCAGAGGGGGGTGATGAAGGTCCTACCCTCTCCTGGAAAGGCCTGGAAAACAGAGCTTACTATATGCTGAAGGATGACCAGCGCTTCTACAAAAACTATTCCGGTACGGGCAACACGCTCAATGCCAACCACTCCATTGTACGGCGGATGATTCGCGACAGCCTGCGGTATTGGGTTTCGGAGATGCATGTCGACGGCTTCCGCTTCGACCTGGCTTCTATCCTGGCGCGCGACGAATCGGGGCGTCCGCTCGAAAACCCGCCCCTGCTATGGGAGATCGAATCGGATCCCGTGCTGGCGCCTACCAAGATTATTGCGGAAGCCTGGGATCTGGAACTTTATCAGCTGGGTACTTTCATCGGCGACAAGTGGGCCGAATGGAATGGCCGATACCGCGATGACGTACGCCGTTTCCTCCGGGGTGATCCTGGTATGGTGCGGACCTTCGCCAATCGTATCCACGGCAGCCCGGATCTTTTCCGCAGTCCGGCGCGCAACCCGCACCGCAGCATCAACTTCGTGACCTGTCATGACGGCTTCACGCTCAACGACCTGGTTTCCTACAATGAAAAGCACAATGAGGAAAACCTGGAAAATAATCGCGACGGCAACAATACTAATTTTAGCTGGAACTGTGGTCATGAAGGCCCCACTGATAACCCCGGCATCGAACAGCTTCGCCAACGCCAGATTAAAAACTTCCTCACCGTACTTATGGCTTCCCAAGGCACCCCCATGTTGTTGATGGGTGACGAAGTACGCCGCACTCAGAACGGCAACAACAACGCCTACTGTCAGGACAATGAGATCAGCTGGTTTAACTGGGATAAGCTAGAAGAGCATGCCGACCTGTTCCGTTTTACCCGCGAACTCATCGGGTTGAATCTTTCGTCCCGCTTCCTGCAGGAAACGCGCTTCTGGCCCGAACACCTGGAAGATGAAAATACCGTACTGAGCTGGCACGGTGTTCAGCTGGGACATCCCGACTGGGGGGAGCACTCACACAGCATTGCTTTTAACCTTCATCATCCCAACTACGGAACCCAGATTCACGTGATCGCCAACGCTTATACGGAAGCGCTTTCTTTCGAGCTTCCACCATTGCCTAAGAATATGTTTCCCACCTGGTTTCGGCTGGTCGATACCTTTTTGCCTTCACCTGAGGATATTAAAGAGCCGGGTAAAGCGCCGCAAGTCGAAGGGTTCGAGTACGAGGCGCAGTCCCATTCTGTGGTGGTCCTGCTGGCGCTTTCGCGCAAACTGGGACAGCAAGTTTTTCGCGACAGCCGCCTGATATTGCAGTACGAGGAAGAAAAGAAAACAGCGGAAAAAAGGCCGGCCAATTCGGAAAATGCGGTTTCCGGATTGAACAATGACAAATAGTTTAGAGCTTAAATAGAAGAATTACTAACTCTTTTTGGGAGAACTTTCACAAAGCACAATTCCCGGGAATAGCCTATTTTTACGGCCTGGGAAGCTGCTGTTTTGTTCAATGATCAAATATTCAGATACCATGACAAGAACCAAACCCTTTCGAATTGCTCATATAGCGCTGGTGTTATCTTTTTTGTTGCTCAACACCTGTGCACGTAATCCCGTTACGGGCAAACAAGAAATCATGCTCGTTTCCAAGGAGCAGGAAATCGCCATGGGCAAGCAATATCACCCTCAGGTGCTGCAACAGTTCGGGGTATATCCCGACAGCACGCTGCAGCGCTTCATCCGGAAGAAAGGCCAGGCGATGGCGCAAATTTCCCATCGCCCCGACCTGCCCTGGACCTTTACTATCGTTGACTCACCCGTTCTCAATGCCTTTGCGGTTCCCGGCGGATACATCTATTTCACCCGGGGAATTATGGCTCATTTTAATAATGAGGCCCAGTTTGCCGGCGTACTCGGGCACGAAATCGGGCACGTCACGGCCCGGCACAGCGCCAGCCAGCAGAGCAAACAGACACTGGCGCAAATTGGCCTGGTAGCGGGAATGGTCATTTCCCCTGAGCTGACCCAGCTGAGTGACCTGGCTGGTCAGGGCTTGCAATTGCTTTTCCTGAAGTTTAGCCGCGAAGACGAAAGCCAGTCGGACCGGCTCGGGGTGGAGTACTCTACCAGGATCGGCTACAACGCTAAGGAAATGGCTGACTTTTTTAATACGCTCGCCCGGAAGCAGCAGGGCGGCGAGGTCATTCCTACATTCCTTTCTACCCACCCCGATCCGGGTAACCGCTACGAAAATGTTCTTCAACTGGCCGAAAAATGGCAGAACAAACTGAATGTACGGGAACCCGAACTGATCGTCGACCGGGACGGATACTTCCAAATGATTGACGGTATCGTCTATGGCGAAGACCCCCGGCAGGGATATGTGGAAAATGGTACCTTTTATCATCCCGAATTGCGATTCCAGTACGATGTGCCATCCAGTTGGAAGCTGCAGAATTCTCCCTCTCAGGTCCTGATGGTGGCTCCGGATCAGAAAGCTGTTATGATTTTAACCGCCAAGGAGGCGGCTTCCGTTCGCCAGGCAGCCGAGGAGGTCATTGAGCAATTCAAGCTTCAGGTAGTGGAGTCGAGGGAGACCAGCATTAACGGATTGCCTGCCTATTTCGTAGTTGGCGATGCTACTACCGAGCAGAATCAAACTTTCCGGGTAATGGTTCACGAAATCATGTACGGCGACCTGGCCTACCAGTTTATAGGCTATTCCCAGCGGGCGACCTACGATCAGTACGCCGGTTCCTTCCAAAACACCGCTCAAAGCTTTGACGAATTGCGGGACCAAAGCAAAATCAATGTGCAACCCGAACGTATTGATATCGTAAAGGCTCCTCGGAATATGTCTTTCACTGAAGCCATGCGCCATTTCAACATGCCCTCCGATCGCTTCGAAGAACTGGCGATCCTCAACGGAATGCAGTTGGAAGAAGAAATTCAGAATGGTAAGCTCATAAAGGTGATTACCAAATAGCGCTCTCCGGTAACTTTTCCTATCTTTGGTTCAAGAAAAAGCCCATTTGAAAGAGCAAAGTATCGTTTGATACACTGGCTTTCAAATGGGTTTTTTCTATTGGATTTGGTTCAGCAACATTTATTCACCAAAATTTCACAAATGATACGTCCGATTCTCAGCGCACTGATTCTTGTTTTGTTATACGGCTGCGGGGTCAGCACCCAAATCAGCGGCTCCTGGAAGGAACAAGGTATTCAGCCTTCAACCTACAATAATATAGCCGTGGTGACCATTACTTCTGAGCAAGGACGCCGCCGTATGGTTGAAAACGAAATCGCTCAGTCTCTCAAAAAACGCGGACTTGGCGCCACACCGAGTTATACGATCTTCCCGGAAGGTTACCTCAAAAGCAAGCCTCCCAAAGAAGATATTCAAAGAAACCTGGAAAATGCCGGCACCGATGCCCTCTTGACTGTCACCTTGCTTGATATCAAAGAAGAAAACTATTATGTTCCGGGTACTACTTCTTCCTTCGGTCCCTATCCTTATTACCAGGGATACTACGGGTATTACAGTCACTGGCACCCCACCGTTTACCAGCCCGGCTACTACGCACAGTCCACCAATGTCTTCCTGGAGAGTAACCTCTACGATGTCAATTCAGGCGAACTGATATGGACGGCACAGTCGAAAACAGTGGATCCGAACAACCTGGGCAGTTTTGCTGATTCTTACTCCTCCGCGATGGTCAGACAACTGATGAAAGATAAAGTGCTGATGAAATAGTTTTTGGAAAACAAAAAGGTTGTCTCATGAGTAAGGCGGTGCTGCACCGCCTTACTCATGAATAAGCCCGTCCTTTCTTTTTTTACCCCTCCCTTTCTTAATTTTCACTCTTCCTACTGCTTTGTCTTGTTGTCTGGCTCACCCAAAAAAGGCTGATATATGGCGACAAATCGAAGTGAGCGGTTTTTTTGTTCCAAAAATTCTTCATGTAGTCGAAAAGAAATGCCTGTAAGTGTAACGGTGCATACATTTGTCCCGTCATAGAAACAAATACTTAAATCACTCGACTCATGCACAAAGGAACCACCCGACTGCTGTGCGCACTGCTGGTGTGCATAGCCAACATCACTTATGCCCAAAACAACGCCGCCGCTATCAGCGGCAAAGTACTAGATCCCGATGAATCGCCGGTAGCCTACGCCAATGTTGTTCTTTATCGTACAGCCGACTCTGCTCTCATCAAGGTGGAATATACCGGGGAATCGGGAGCCTTCCGGATCGTCAACATTCCCACCGGAAATTACTGGATCGATGTAAGCTACGTGGGGCTACCCACTTTTCATTCTGAAACATTCGACTTGCAGGCAGGGCGGGAGCTCGATATGCAAACCCTGCGTATGCAGTCGGCCGCCACCGAACTGGAGGAGGTCGTCGTTACCGGCAAAAAACCACTGCTGGAGCTCAAGTCCGATAAGATGGTATTCAATGTGCAGGAAAGCGTCAATGCGGTCGGCAACAACGCCCTGGAACTGTTGCGCAAATCTCCGGGAGTCGTGGTCGATAATAATGACGGCATCACCATGATGGGACGCAATGGGGTACGCATCTTCATCGACGGCAAACCTTCTCCCCTGCGCGGCGCCGACCTGGCCGCCTATCTGCGCACGTTGCAGAGCACCGAAATCGAGGCGATTGAAATCATCACCAATCCCGGCGCCAAATACGAAGCGGAGGGCAATGCCGGTATTATCAACATCCGACTCAAGAAAGACAAAGGACTGGGCGCTAACGCCAACCTCAACCTTGGCTACTCGGTCGGTGAAGTACCCCGCTACAATGGCGGCATCAGCAGTAACTACCGGAACAAAGACTTCAACGCTTTCGCCAACTACAACTTCAGTGACGGCCGCAATGTCAACTTTATGAACCTCTACCGCGAACAGTTTGGCTTCAAATTCGCCAATTCCAATGATCAACACGGTGAGTGGCGCAGCCATAACTTTAAAACCGGCATGGATTTCTTTTTAAATAAAAAAAGCACCATCGGGTTTATGGTTGACGGCAACCTCTCCGATAATACCTGGCAGAGCGACGGCCGCACCCTGATCGGCAGGGTTGGCTCTATGGAGGTCGACAGCATCCTTTTTGCCCAAAGCCGCAGCGATGGTACGCGTAACAATTTTAACTTCAACCTCAATTACCGCTTCGACGGTGATGACGGCAAAACCTGGAACATGGATGCGGACTACGGCCTGTTCCGCAACCAAAACGAAGATTATCAGCCCAACCGCTATACCGATCCTAGCGGTGAAGTACTGCTGCAGGAGCGCATCAACGCCACCAATGCACCGACCGACATCGATATCTATACTTTCAAAGTGGATCACGAACGTCCGCTGGGCAAAGGCAAGCTCGGCGCCGGCCTCAAGCTGGCACTGGTGGAAACGGATAATACTTTCGATTTTTTCAATGTCATCGACGGCGAGGAGGTGCTGGATATCCACCGCAGTAACAATTTTGTGTATAAAGAAAATGTGAACGCCGCCTACCTGAACTACGGCATTCAAAATGAAAAATGGGGGTTTAACCTGGGCCTGCGGACCGAACACACCCACTCTACCGGTGATCTGACCGCCAGGGTTGATACAGATAATGACTTTGTGGAACGCGACTATGTCGACTTTTTCCCTAATGCCAGCCTCAGTTATACCCTCAACGAGCAGAACAGTTTCCAGTTGTCTTACGGACGCCGGATCAACCGCCCTTCCTATCAGGACCTCAACCCCTTCGTCAATCAACTCGATGAGTTGACCTTTCAGAAGGGCAACCCCTTCCTGAAACCGGAATACACAAGTAATATACAGCTGACGCACAGCTTCAAATACCGCTTGAATACCACTTTTAGTTACAGCCACACTACTGACCTGATCACCCGTCAGACAGATGCGGCCGATGACAAGGCCAGCTTTATCACCTGGCTCAACCTGGCCGATCAGTACAATTACAGCATTAGTCTCAGCGCTCCTGTCCCCATTACCGAATGGTGGAGCAGCTATACGAACCTTACCGGCTATTATCGCGAAAATAAAGGCCAGTTTGATGACGAGCGCGTCATCGACCTCAGCGCCAAGGCCATGAACCTCTACTCACAGCATACGTTCAAGTTGCCTGCTGATCTGAGCTTCGAAGTGTCGGGCTGGTACAATTCCCCTTCCCTGTGGGGCGGCAACTTTGAAATGGATAGCCAATGGGCCATGGATGCCGGTATTCAGACCAAGGTGCTGGACGGGCGCGGAAACCTGAAACTCTCCGTCAGCGATATCTTTAAAACCAGCAACTGGAACGGAACCAGCGCGTTTGGACCGCTCTTTCTCGAAATTCACGGGGGCTGGGATAGCCGTCGCTTCAAGGTCAACTTCTCTTACCTCCTGGGCAACACCCAGGTCAAGGGCGCGCGCAAACGCAAAACCGGCCTTGAAGATGAGCAGAATCGCGTGAAAAGCGGAAACTGATTTCCAATCAGGAAATCGGAAGTGGGCCATCCGGTTCCGAGAAGCCGGCAGCCCTACATCAGTCATCTTCCCCGCAAAAAAAGCGCGCCTGCCTGTAATTTCCAGATGACATCCCTGCCTTCGATCTTGGATCCAAGGCAGGGATTTTTTTGTGGGTCGCTACACCCTTCCCCACCTGGAAATGAATTAATGTTTTTATGTTCATTTCTTTTTTCTCATCTTTAGGAGGCTTACTGCGGGCAGAATTCTTTATCAAAAGCCCTACACTTCTATCACGAGCCCCTGAAAATCACCTGGACAAATAACAAAATAAAAACACCTACAGGAGGTTCCACATGGTACTCAGACTAGCTATCCTTTGGCTGGCCCTACTGCCGGCCCTATCGCTCATCGCACAAAAGAAGAACAATAATTTTGTTTACCACATTCAACGGGCGGCCGGCCCCCTTCAGGTGGACGGATCGCCCGACGATGCCGCCTGGGCGGAAGCCGATGTGGCTACCGACTTTTATATGGTGCTGCCCATGGACACGAGCAAAGCCCAGGTACGGACGGAAGTGCGCATGTTGTACGATGAAACGCATTTTTACCTGCTGGCCGTCAACTACGAAAAACTGCCCGGGCCTTATGTCGTCGAATCACTACGCCGCGATTTTTCTTTTGGGAAAAACGACAATTTCCTGCTCTTTCTGGACCCTTTCGATGATCAAACCAACGGCTTTACCTTCGGCGCCAATGCCATGGGCGCTCAATGGGACGGATTGCTCTTCGAAGGCGGCAGCGCCGATTTGAGTTGGGACAATAAGTGGGAGTCGGCCGTTACGACTGAAGAAGATAAGTGGATCTTCGAAATGGCCGTTCCTTTCAAAACAATCCGTTATAAACCGGGGATTACCCGATGGGGAGTGAACTTCAGCCGGCTCGACCTCAAAACGGCTGAGAAATCGGCCTGGGCGCCGGTGCCGCGGCAGTTTCCTACTGCGTCTCTGGCCTATACCGGGATATTGCAATGGGATAAACCGCCTCCGCCGGCGGGCGCCAACGTATCGCTCATTCCGTATATACTCGGCGGGGCAGGCAAGGATTATGAAAATGATGAAGATACCGATTATCGCTATGACATTGGCGGCGACGCCAAAATAGCAATTAGTTCTTCCCTTAACCTGGACCTGACGGTCAACCCGGATTTTTCACAGGTGGAAGTAGATGTACAGCAGACCAACCTGGATCGCTTCGAGTTGTTCTTCCCGGAACGGCGTCAATTCTTTATCGAAAACGGGGATCTTTTCGCCAACTTCGGCTACGATCGCGTTCGGCCTTTTTTTTCCCGCCGGATTGGCCTGAATGCTCCTATTCTGTTCGGCGCCCGGCTGAGCGGCAAATTGAACAAAAACTGGCGCATCGGCGTGATGGATATGCAGACGGGAGAAAGCGATTCGGGGACGCCGGCGCAGAACTTCGGCATCCTGGCGCTGCAGCGGCAACTTTTCGCCCGCTCCAATATTTCGGCTATTTTTATTAATGAACAGACCTTTGATTACGGGAAGGAAGAAGCGGAGAAAGGCATCACCCGTTACAATCGCAACCTCGGACTGGAGTACAACCTGGCCTCCTCTAATAACGTCTGGACCGGTAAGTTACTTTACCTGAAATCCTTTACTCCTGAACTGAATGGTGGTGATCAGGTGATGGCCGGCAACCTCAATTACAATGCCCGTCGCTGGAGTTTTGGGCTTCAGCATCAGTACGTAGGGGAAAACTACCGGGCTGAGGTTGGTTTCGTACCCCGTGTGGGTTTTCACCGCACCAAGCTGGAAGCCGGGCACTTGTTTTTTCCAAAGTCAGGGTATGTGCTCAGCCACGGCCCTTCGGTCGACCTGACCTATTTCTTCGATGAGGATTTCACGGACACGGACAATGAGCTCGTCTTTCTGTACCGCCTTAATTTTCAGGACCGGAGCAATCTTTTTGGCTGGGCCGCTCACAATTTCGTTCAACTGCTCGACCCCTTCGACCCCACCAACTTCGCGGGAGACACCCTGGCTACCGGCACCCGTCATGACTGGAATTCCTGGGGGCTGGCGTATTCTTCCCGGCCTCAGAGCCGCCTGACCTATTCCCTCTCTACCCGGCATGGCGGCTACTTTGCCGATGGCCGCCGCATTCGCCTCGGCGGGGAGCTGGGGTACCGCTTTCAGCCTTATGTGGCCATCACGCTGAGCGCCGACTATAACCGCATCTGGTTTTCGGACGACGAGCGGCTGCCTTCTTCGATGAAGAACCAGACCTATAATTTTTGGCTGCTTGGCCCGCGTATCGATGTTACCCTGACGAATAAATTGTTTCTCACCAATTTTCTGCAGTACAACAACCAGATCGATAATGTCAATCTGAATATACGCTTACAGTGGCGGTACAGTCCGGCTTCCGATCTTTATCTTGTCTATACCGACAACTATTTCACGGACGCCTTTCAGGTGCGCAACCGGGCCCTGGTTTTTAAGATGACCTATTGGTGGAACCTGTAAGGGATCGGCGCCATTTTTTGCGTAATGAATAAAACACCAGCTATGAAAACTTCCGCCATCGCCGTTTCCAGTCTTTTATTTTTATTTCTGTCAACGACGGTAATCATCAGTCAGGAGGTGGAACTAAGTGGTGAGCTGCGCCGCTGGCACCGGGTCACCCTGACTTTCACCGGGCCGGAACTCGCTGAGACCGGTGAGCCGAATCCTTTTCTCGATTACCGGCTTAACGTTACCTTCCGCAAAGGCGATCGTCGCATTGTGGCGCCCGGTTACTTTGCCGCCGACGGCAATGCCGCGCAGAGCAGCGCTACTGCGGGAAGGAAGTGGCGGGTTCATTTCAGCCCGGAGGAGGCGGGAAACTGGTCCTACGAAGCCTCGTTTCGGCAGGGCCGGGCCATCGCAGTGAGCACCAACCCGCAGGCCGGAGAACCTATTGCTTTTGACGGCGCCTCCGGGCAGTTTACTGTAGCGGAGTCCGATAAGTCGGGACGTGATTTCCGGAGTAGGGGACAGCTGCAGTATACAGGAGAGCGCTATTTGCGTTTTGCGCAAAGCAAACAGTATTTTCTCAAAGGCGGCGCCGACAGTCCCGAAAACTTCCTGGGGTATATCGACTTCGACGGCACCTACTACGGAGGAAACACGGAGCATCGGCAGGGAGAAAGCGCTCCCAACCTGGGGCTGCATGCTTATGAGCCGCACTTATCCGACTGGAAGAGCGGCGATCCCGCCTGGCAGGACGGCAAAGGCAAAGGTATTATCGGAGCGCTGAATTACCTGGCTCAAAAGGGAATGAATTCGGTTTACATGCTGACCATGAACGTTCAGGGTGACGGGGATGACGTTTTATCTGCCGGATGGCGGGACGACCAATATTAACCTGAGCGGTAACGATACCCCGTATACCATTCACTGGTACAATCCCAGAACAGGCGGCGCACTGGAAACAGGTTCGGTGAAGACGATTTCAAGCGGGGCGGCAGTCAACATTGGCTTGCCCCCGCATGATATCGGCGAGGATTGGGTTGTACTGATTCGCCGGGAGTGATATTTAAAATGTTACTATTCACCATCCTGGCTTCGACAGGAAAGTTAAAAAAAACACAGATTACTTGGCGGGATCTGGCCATGGCTTTTCAGTATTATTCTGCTGAAGCCTTTCGACTAAACACAAGCACCCTGTTTATCCTTATCATAGGCGAGACCGTTTATTAAAATTACCGCCTATGACCACCCATCCACTCACCAATCCTCAGGATCTCGATCTATTGCTCGAAGCCATCGGTGATCGTCGTATCGTCATGCTCGGCGAAGCTAGCCATGGCACTTCCGAATACTACAACTGGCGCAAAGCGATCTCCAAACGCCTTATTGAAGAAAAGGGCTTCAACTTCATTGCCGTAGAAGGGGATTGGCCCGATTGCTATCAGGTCAACCGCTATGTGAAAGGCTACCCTGCTGCCGCGGCCAATCCGGTACAGGCGGTAGAGGTATTCCACCGTTGGCCCACCTGGATGTGGGGCAACTGGGAGGTCGCCGCCCTCGTCAAATGGCTCAGAGACCACAACGAAGCGCTCGCCGGAGAAGAACAAGTGGGCTTTTACGGGTTGGATGTATACAGCCTTTACGATTCTCTGGCGGAAGTGATCCGCTACCTGGAGCGCAACGACGGATCGGCGGTAGAGGCCGCGCGCGAAGCATTCCGTTGTTTTGAACCCTATTACGAAGATCCGCAGCGCTACGCTTCGGCGACGAGGCGCCTGGTGCCGGAAGACTGCGAGTCGGAAGTCGTCAATATGCTACGCGAAATAGAAAAGCGTTTTCCTACTCATGGCGGTGACCGCGAGTCGGATTTCAATAATGAGCAGAATGCCCGGGTGGCCGTTGACGCCGAAAAATATTACCGGGCCATGGTCCGGGGTAGCGGCGCCTCTTGGAATGTGCGCGATCGCCACATGATGGACACACTCACCCGGTTGTTAGATTTTCACGGTCCCGACAGCAAAGCCATCGTGTGGGAACACAATACGCATATAGGTGACGCCCGTGCGACGGATATGGCGAAAGCAGGCATGTTCAATATCGGCCAGCTGGCGCGGGAGGAATACGGAAAAGACAATTGCTATCTGGCAGGATTTGGTTCGCATCACGGAACGGTAATCGCCGGCACACACTGGGGTGCCCCCATGCAGGAGATGGAACTCCCGGAAGCGCGCCACGGCAGCTGGGAAGATTATCTCTACCAACAGGGGCAAGGTGACGCCCTGCTCTTTGCCGAAGATATCGCCAGGGAACCCCGCTTCCAAAACCGGGTGGGCCATCGTGCCGTCGGTGTGGTCTACCGTCCGGAAGCTGAATTCGGAAATTATGTTCCCACGCTGATTCACGAGCGGTACGATGCTTTTCTGTACATCGAAGTTACCGAGGGGTTGCATCCGCTTAAACTGCATCCCGCGCCGGAAGAAATTCCGGAAACATATCCGTGGGAAGTGTGAATTGGCCGGTCGGGCGTTAACCTCTGTTTTGAGTAAAATCATTGCACGGTCTGACTTTTATCAGGGTCTTTTAAATTCAGATAAGGTAAATTCTGCATTAGATTACTTAAAGTGCAGTTATGGAAGCAAGAAAATTCAGAACAGGTGACCGGGTGCACCGCAAGAGCGGGGGCCCCATTATGGAAGTCGTGAAGTATGCGCTTGAGCACAAAGCTTTTGTAGGAGATGATTTCAGCGTACACGATGTAGTATGCATCTGGTACGATGATGAAGGGAATCGGCACCGGAAGGTTTTTGATCAGCGGTCCTTGTACAAACTGGAGGCAGATCATGGCCTGTACAGTGTTAAGGATTGATCCCTTTTCCCGGTTTCTCACTAAGAAGTTCTGCAAAGGTTGCAGATTTCAATTGCCGATTGGCAGAGAATCAACGGCAAATAAGGGAGGGCTGTTTCTGTTCCTTCCTATTTCAATTCACCAATCCTCTTTCAATCGCTTGTAACACTTCTTTTTGTTCTCCAGCGAGGTGCACGAAAGCCACGAGGTGGCAGCGTTCTGTCTGCCAGGCTTCCGGTAGCTGATAGCTGAAGCGTTGACTTCTGTTCTCTCCGCTTGTCAGGGGTGTTTCCAGTGGTGTCCCGTCGAAAGGGGTGATCATATCCCGCAGTACGTGATTGTGCAGGTAATCGGGTTTTTCCCCTTCCGGTGTCAGTTGGGCATCGGCTATGCCGTCTTCGGTGAGGGCGAGGCTCAGGCGGATTTCTTCCTCCGGGATATCTTCCGCTACGCTGAGCTGTACCGTGACATCGAGGTTGCGGGAAACGGCATTGTAGTTGACATCCATATCGAGGTAGAGCCTTGGCGGCCGGGCGAGTTCCTGCTGTACATATCCGGGCCATAGAGACTGACCCAGCTGCAAGTCGGGTTCCCCTTCGAAACGACGGCGGTTTACGACAGCAGTGGGATATCCCAGGGGTTCACCGAGATAGGATTGCAGGCTATTGCCGGCGTTGGTGCGAAAGTCGTACCGGCTTGTTTCCTGATAGGGGCGGGCGAAGAAGCCGGCGTGGATGGAAACGGCGATGATCCGTCCTTCGTGTTGTTCCATGAGGCGCTCGATGGCGGCGGCGCCGGCCGGGCAGTTGACACAGCGTACCCCGGTAAATTCTTCAATGAGCACCTGCCGTTCCTGCACATCTACCGTTGCGGTATCGCCGGGATCCTGCATGCCGTCCATGCGCGGATTGATCTCCGGGGGAACTTCGCTGCAGGCTGAAATCAAAAGTAGTAAGCAGAAGAGAAAATTTCTCATAATCCAGGATTTCAGGTCCTTGTTGGGTTAAAGTTAAAAAGTGGAGTTGACGGTAAACCGCACACCACTGAACGCCGGTTCCAGCCGGCAAATGCCACCGGTGCATACCACCCCTTCCACTTGTTTTACGTAGCTGAGGGAAAAGCGGTTGCTCCGGTAGGTATAAAATACATCGAAGCGTGGAAAGTGTACCGACAATTTATCTCCTTCCTGATTTACCGGTGAATTTTTACCCGGGGCCACATTATACATATTCGAAAAAGTAAAGGTCCAATGGGGAGCAATACCCAGCTCCACAAGGCCGAAGAGCCAGTTGCCGTAGTCCTGACGGGCTTTGGCTTTTTTATCGTACCCTGTGTGCATGTATTGCGCTTCCAGGCGCAGTGATTTTTTCCGGTCAATTTTGTAGAGGAAATCCAGGTAGGGCGTGAATGTTTCCACCAGCGGCACGCCGGGTTTAAACTCGTAGATTTCCTGATTGTACTGCTGTCGCTGTAAGCCGCCCTGTATCGTCCATTTTCGCTGATGGCGGTATTTGATCTCTGTATATATTTCGCGGTATAACAAGCTGTTTTTCAGGTCGGTAATATTGGAAAAGTTGGCGTTAAAGCTCCACTTGCGGTTGGGGGAATAACGAATGTCGGCCTGGTAGGCCCATTCACCCAGCTCCTGGATGGCCGGCACGTAGCGGGTCGTCAACCGGTAAGTATTGACGCGGCTCATGGGCGGGAGGAAGTTGATCATTCCGCGGTTGAGCTGCGCCTGCGGACGCGTTCGAAAGGTGAAGTTTTGGTTTCGTCTGGCCTCAAAGGTAAGGCCCCAGCCATTGGCGGCGTAGCTCAGGCTGGAGTAGAGCACTGAGCCGGAGGCCTGAAAAAACTTATCGCCTACGATGATTGTGGAATCCAGTACGAGTTCGCCGAAGGGATCGTTCATCGGGTCGTCGGTTTTGTAAGCCCCTTCGACATACCACATGAAGTTGCCGGCAGTAAGCGTGTTGTACAAGGAAAAAGCGTAGGTATTGTATTTGGGTACAAAAGCCTCCTCCTTGGGGTAGGTATTGATGGTGGCGATCAGGTTGTTCATGGATTCATCGTCGAGGGTGCGATTGACAACGCCGAAGCCCGGCGCGAAAGTTACCGGGGCCTCTTCCGGGCCGGCGCTGAGGTATCCTTCGGTCTGAAATCCCTTAACCACCGAATTGTAAGTATCGAATTGCTGTTTTTGAAGGCCAGTGAAGACCTTTACGCGCCATTGCGGCAGCAGTTGATATTGCAACCTGGCTCCGTAAAGGGCGTTATCGATGAGCAGGGCGCGTTCTTCGTAGGCACGAAATATGATGCCGCTGCCAATCTGATCATAGAGGTAGCCTACGGCAATATCGAGCTTATTGATGTTCTTTTTGATAAACCAGCGACCGATACCCTGTGCAGTGAAAGACCCCGTCGGGTTGAGTAAATTGGAATTATTGAACAGGTCAAAGCGCAGCCCAAAGTCGAAGCCCCAGTTGCTGTAGGAAAGGTTCAGCCAGGTGTCTGCGCTGTACAGCTGACGGTCGTACTGGGGCGTATTGGCCGCTCCGATCACCGTGTCGCGAATAAAGAAATTGCCGGCTGCCTGCAGGTTGCCGGAGATGATCCCACCGTTGTTCTCGTTTTGGGCGAAGGCGCCGGGAACTACCTGCCACAAAAGGAAACCCAGGAGAAGCAGGGCCCGCCGTCGCTTTGCCGCGATTGGGGATTTTATTGAATAGCGATACATAACCGTACATGTTGAACGTTAAAGCGGTACGCCGGCCTTGTTATTCTCCGGTAAGGCCGTAAATTTAACAATCGCCGTCTTCTCGCCGGAGAAGGAAAGTAGTTTGGCGAAAGCCGGAATTCAGAAAGCAACTCTCAAACAGGGATTGAAAGACAGAAATTGTTAAGGTGTTTTAGGCAATAAAGGTAAAGATTCGTTTCACATACAATTAAAATTCACGACAATGGATTGTGTTAAGTATTGTACGCTGTTTCTGCTCATTAGTTTCAGTACAGGGTTGCTGGCCCAGAAAAGTATTCCTTCGGTGAAGGTGCGTACCCTGAAGGGGCAGATGGTAGATATACAAGCGTACACGAACAAGGGGAAACCCGTGGTACTCAGCTTTTGGGCTACCTGGTGCGCTCCCTGTAAGAAAGAACTGGACGCCATTGCCGATATCTACGCCGATTGGCAGGCCGAATATGAGGTAGAACTGATCGCGATTTCAATCGATGACCAGCGCGCGCTGCCCAAAGTGGGGCCTATGGTTCAGTCGAAAGGATGGCCGTATACTATTTTAACCGATGCCAATCAGCAGTTGAGAAACGCGCTCAATTTCCAGTCTATCCCCCAAACTTTTCTCCTGGATGCCTCAGGGCAGATCGTCTATGAGCATTCGGGCTATGTGCCAGGTGATGAGTACGAGCTGGAAAAGAAAATTAAAGAGTTGGCGGAAAAGTGAAACAGCCTCTCAGTAGGCAGCCCTCCAGTTAACATCGTTCCTGCAAAACGTACTCCCTGGAGTCCAGGTGACATCCCTGCCTGACCGGCAGGCAGGACCGACCGCAGAAGGCGGTATCAGCTGGGCGGCGGAGAGTGTGAAAACCAGTTCTTTACAAAAGGCTGTTAAAAGCAGGCAGTGTCCTGCTGGTGAATCCAGGTTTCTCTTCGCCCCGGCGAACTTCGGCTTCTGACAGAAGGGTACTGCCTACTACTCCTTCCTTCAACTCTCCCCTTTATAGGGGAACACATTCCCTGCTTTGTCGATGTAGTATTTTCGTCCTGCTTTTTTTACCAGGGCGCGGCCTTCCTCAAAGGGAGATTCCAGCGCGTCGTAGATGGCCGGGATAATCATATTTCCTTTTCTATCGATGAATCCCCATTTGCCACCGGTCAGCTGTACGCCGAACAGGCCGTCTGCCAGGCAGCAGATATCCTGAAACTCCAGTCCTATGGCAAATTCCTTTTCTTTCTCATCATAGACGCCAAACTTACCGTTGTTGGAGACGACGAGTAAGGATTCGCGCAGGTGATAAGACTTGATGTGTTCGAAGAATGGGTACAAGATGATATCACCCTGAGCCTGTGCGATACCGCGCTTACCGCTGCGCTCGATGAGGAAGAGGCCTCGCTGGGTGTGGAATGCCCTGATGTGATCGTATTCCGGCTCAAGCAGGTATTTACCGGAAATGTCGGTAAGTCCCCATTTCCCCTGTTCCTGTACGATCATGACCTTTCCGTAGGAAGTGTTAATTGTTTCCCGGTAAGTGAAACGGCGTTCTTTTGGCTGGGAAACGGTTTTACTTTCGCTTTTCTCCGCGGGCTCCCCTGCTTCCGCCCTTTCTGCCATTTCAGTTATTTCTGCCGGTTTTGCCGGCTCAGTAGCGGGAACTGCTTCTTCCGGTGCTTCTTCTATCTTTTCGGGTTTGGGTTGAGGCATTTCCTTTGCTTTCGGCTCGGGTAGTCCGGCTAGTGGAGAGCTGATACCGGATAATGCTTCGGAAATGCCAAAGAAATTACTCTTCTTAAATTCTTTTGTCGCTTTGAGCGGTTTGTTTTCAGCCGGCGGCGATATGGTCGTAGTCTTCTGCTGAAGCTGTCGACGGCGTTCGCGTTTGACAGGCAGGTTGGAGGTTTGCATACTTGGCGAGCGGTTGAGTTTTTCAGCTGGGATGATCCTAGCCTCGTCAGTGGGATCATTAGCAACCGTCAGTGGGGTTGAGAGGCCGTTGGTTTCGCCGGAAGAAAGCGGCCAAAGGATCAGGATACTGGCAGCCAGGATGACGAGGGCAAGGCTGATGAATACCAGACGCCGGCTCGACCGGGAGCGTTGGCTGAGCATTTTCTCGCTGGTTTCGATCAGTTTGCGCTCCGGAGCACTCAGCACCAGTAGGCTCCGGGAAGCCTGAACCAGCTTTAATTCCCGGTTGCTGAGCAGAGTTTGTTTTTCTTCGTAACGCCGCACCCCCCGTTGGAGCGTCTGATAGGCCGTCTGGGCCGAATCACTGCCGGCTATTCGGCTTTGGTATTTCTTCCTGATTTTTTTCGCGAATTTTCTGAGATTCATTTTAACCGGATTTGGATTTATTTTTGTCGACTAAGCTTAGTTCCTCGCAAAAGCATGATACAAACATCTGTTGCCCGGACGATAATGCCGGTACCCAGATCTTTAAGGATCAGCGTACGTGATGGGGGGGATCGGTATGATAAGCGCGGTATGTTAGATAGACCCAAACGGGAAAGCCCTCGTGATGGTAAGGAGGACAGTTGGACGGAGTAAGGGTTTTGATGCCTCTCGGAAGTGGGGAAAAAAGGGGGCTGTTAATCAGCTTCTAAGATAAGTATTTTTGAAATATGAAAGCAAGTGTTTGCCAAAAAAATTTCTCGTGAAGGCACAGATGCCGGTTAAATGCTTTTTGATAGTATCTGAACTGTTTTAGATTGCAGCTCTATGGCCGGACGTCCGCTGCGCAGATCGAATAAGCCCGCTTTTCCTTTTTCATAGACTATCAGCAGGTGTTCGGAGGCCTGGTATTCGCCCAGCTTGTCATATCTGGGAGGCAACAGCACCGTTCCCTTGGCATTAGCGATTCCTCTTTTGCCTTTATATTCGAGAATGAAGTAGCCTCGGGTGGTATCCAGTACACGTACGCGGCGATATTTCAGGGGCAGTAATACATTATACCGGGTATCGGCAAGGCCCCATTTACCGGCTTTGCGCACCCGCAGTACCTTTCCATGGCTGGTCTCTACCGGGATGGTGTAAGAAAAGGGATTAACCAGCGGCTCTTCGATACCTTTCTCCTGTAGTTCGGCTGTTTCAGGAGCTGTATCTTGTTTATCCATTTCCATTTTTTGAAGGTCCGCCTTTTTTGTTTCAGGCTTCCTTTGCCTGGGTGTTTTTTCTTCCTGCCCAGGTTCTACGGGAGGGGCGATGGACGTTTCTGCCGTTTTTTCCACAGCTATTTTGGGGAACGCTTGCCCTTCTCCTTCAGTTGTATCCTCGTTCAGTCCCCAGGCGGCCAGGGAAAAAATGAGGAGGCAGCTAAGTCCTGCCACGGCGATTTTGAGGTAGCGGCGCCGTTGCCGGCGTTGCTGTTCTTCCAGGCTGCGTTTGCTTTCTTCCAGCAACCAGCGTTCCTGAGAGCTCATAACGAGACTTTGCCGGTATAGCAAAATCGCTTTTAGTTCTGTTTCGGACAGCAAAAGCCCTGATTGACGGTAACGTTTCAGCCCGTTATGCAGCAGTGCAAAAGCTTCCTGCTGGGCTTTTGCTTCATCGTACATCCTGCTTTGGATGGCCTCTGAAATGGGGTCGGTTTTTGATTTTTTCATATGCGCAAATCGGTTTGTTGGACAGGAAACTTCCCATTACTCCTTGCAGATGACTGAAATAGTTGCATCGAATGGTAAGTTCCGCGCCAGGAACACATTACTATATCCGGAATATCCCGGAAAAGTGCCGGTTTGTAAAAGGATTTTGGCGTCTATCCGCAAACCTTCGCAGGAAGGTGAAGAATATCCTTCGGCCCTGGAGGGGCGGGCTTGAGGGTATTTTTGGATTTACGCTCAGTTATGCCTTTCAATCCCCGTGATTGAAAAGGCTTTAAGGGAGGAGGTTTTGTAATGAGAAGGAAATAAGTTCTAAATCAAGATACAATTTTTTTAGAAAAAAAGAGGATTTTTTAGAAAAAAACCTTTTGTATACAGCGGGAAGGGGTTAGGCCAGTTCCGCCAGGGTCATCCAGCGCATTTCCTTTTCTTCGATTTCCTTTTTGACTTCTCCCAGTTCGATGGAGAGGGCTTCAATTCTTTCTGAGCTGAGGTCGGGTTGAGCAAAGGCGGCTTCGATTTCCGATTTGCGCTTTTCGAGCTTACCGATCTCTTTTTCAAGCCGGTTCATCTCCTTACGTTCGTGATAGGAGAGCTTGGGTTCCTCTTTTGGAGAGGCCCCGGAAGGTGACTTTTCCTGTTTACGTTGATCCTGGGCGGTGCGTTCTTCCTGGCGTTTTGCTGCTTCTCTTTCTTTTTGATAAGTGCGGTATTCGGAATAATCACCGATAAAATCGGTAATGATACCGTTCCCTTCGAAGACGAAGAGATGGTCGACAATCTTATCCATGAAGTATCGGTCGTGGGTGACGACGATCAGGCAGCCGGGAAAATCCATCAGGAATTCTTCCAGGACATTCAGCGTAATGATATCGAGATCATTGGTCGGCTCATCCAGGATGAGGAAGTTCGGGTTGCGCATCAGCACGGTCAGGAGGTGGAGGCGGCGGCGTTCACCGCCGCTGAGTTGGCTGACGTATACCTGTTGCTGTTTTCGGTTAAAGAGGAATCGTTCCAGCAGTTGTTCGGCCGTGAGTTTTTGTCCTTTTTCCAGGGGGATATATTCGGCGATATCGCGAATGACATCAATTATGCGTTTATCTTCTTCGAGTTGGATTCCGGACTGAGTATAGTAACCGAAGACGGTATTTTCTCCGACGACCACTTTCCCCGTATCGGGCCGGATTTCCTGGGTGAGCACTTTGAGGAAGGTCGTTTTGCCTACACCGTTGGGCCCAACGATGCCGACGCGTTCGCGTTTTTTAAATTTATAATCGAAGCCTTCGACGATTTTCAGATCGTCGAAGTATTTACTTACGTTGTGGGCTTCCAGAATTTTTTTTCCCAGCCGTTGTCCTTTGATATCAATTTTCATTTCGCCTTCGCGGCGACGTCCGCTCACCTGATCCTTGAGATCATGAAAGGAGTCGACCCGTGATTTTGCTTTGGTGCCGCGGGCTTTAGGCATGCGATTGACCCATTCCAGTTCTTTTTTCAGTAATTTCTTGGCTTTGTCGAACTCCGTACTTTCGATTTCCTTGCGCGTGGCCTTCTTTTCGAGGAAGTCGCTGTAGTTGCCGGAATAGCTGTAGATACGTCCTCCTTCCAGTTCTATGATATGGTCACAGACGCGTTCGAGAAAGTAGCGATCGTGAGTGACCATTAGTAAGGTGAGATTAGGTTGGCTGAGATATTCCTCCAGCCATTCGATCATATCGAGGTCGAGGTGGTTGGTGGGTTCATCGAGGATCAGCAGTTCTGGCTCATCGATGATCAGCTTGGCGAGCGCCAGTCGTTTCTTTTGACCTCCGGAGAGGTTTTTAATCGGCTGTTCGAGTTCGTCAATATTGAGTTTACTGAGGACCTCCTTGATGCGCGCTTCGAAGTCCCAGGCTTTCAGGTCTTCCATCCTGCCGATAGCGGCCTGCACCTCCTGGCTGTCTTCGGGGTGCAACATGGCGCGTTCATAGCGTTTGATGGCCTCAATGAGCGGATTGTCGCTGTTGAAAACAGCTTCCAGCACCGTATTTTCTTCATCAAAACTGGGATCCTGACTGAGGTAACCGATACGGACTTGGCGGTGGACGAAAATACTGGCGGTTTCTCCCTCGGGTTGTTCCTCCCCGGCGATAACCCGCAGCAGTGTCGATTTGCCCGTTCCGTTTTTGGCTACCAGCGCCACCTTTTCGCCCTGATTGATTTGGAGGGAAATGTGATCGAAGAGTACTTTCTCGCCGTAAGTCTTTGTAACATTCTCGAGGCTCAGATAATTCATACTATACGTTCTCTCTAAAGGGAGCTTTTTTACTGAGAAGCATCCCTGCTGATAAATGGGTTATGACAGCGTAGTAGAACCAGAGAAGACCTTCCAAATCAACTTCAGAAGGTCTTCTCAACCAATATCGTTGTCGATGGTCGCTTATAGTACGCTGAAAAATGAGGTTGATCGAAGGACCTCAAGTTTATTTCGGTCCGGATGAGAACTGCCAGATTTTCGAAATCTGGCAGTTCTATACTGACGAAAACCTATGCTACAGCACACTAATTCAGTTGGATCAAATCGTGGATGATATGGATTGTCTCTCTAATGTAAACATCTTTGGAGACCGATTTGATGAAGTCCTCGTTGCGGGCTTCTTTCGATTCGTCGGCGTGGATGCTCGGGAGGTCTATTTCGAGGTTCGTGACACCTTCATTCACCTTTTCCTGAAACATATCGCGAAACTGTGCGGCTTCTTTTTCTTTTTCTTTAGAAAAAGCGAGGAATTCCTCGAGGTTCAGAGGATACTCGCTCATTTCACGTTGTTTTTCCAGCCGTTCGGCATTATTGTAAATTTTCTGGAAAGTAGTATTACTGGTCACCCGTTCTTTACTTCTTTGGGCGACTTCATCCAGGTTCCGCACCTTATAAACACTCTGTTTGTGTTTGACCGGATCGATTTTAGTCCAGTTCATGGCGTATTCCTCTTCCCGCTCTCCGATTTGGATATTGTGGTAACTATCGGGAAGAACGATATCCGGAACCACGCCCTTGAGCTGTGTGGAGCCGCCGTCGATACGGTAGAACTTTTGGGTGGTCAGCTTTATTTCTCCCAGGGGTTTAATTTCATTGAATCCGCGAACGGCGCGATCCAGGTCGTAGAATCGCTGAACGGTACCTTTGCCGAAGGTCGATTTGCTGCCAACGATAACGGCGCGTTCGTAATCCTGCAGTGCCGCGGCCAGGATTTCAGAGGCCGAGGCGCTGAAGGAATTGACCATGACTACCAGCGGACCGTTGTATTGGACCTCGGGGTCTACATCGGTGAGCACTTCCGCTTTCTGATCACGGGATTTCACCTGTACGATGGGCCCTTCTTCGATAAAAAAGCCGGACATTTTCACGACATCTCGCAGGGAACCGCCACCGTTATTACGCAGGTCGAGTATGATGCCGTCAACCGATTCCTCTTTCAGTTTTTCAATTTCCTTTTCCACATCCTCGGCGGAAAAGCGACCGTTTTTGTCTTCAAAATCGGCGTAGAAACCAGGCAGATAGATGTAACCGATTCGCTCCCCTTGCTCAGTGCCGTCGAGGATGAGAGAGCGGGCGTAGCGTTCTTCAAAGACAACCACGTCGCGGATGATGGAGATGGTCTTTCGGGTTTCATCTACTTTTTTAACTGTCAGCTGTACCTCGGTGCCTTTTTTGCCACGGATGAGCTGTACTACCTCGTTTATGTTCATCCCTTTAATGTCCACGGGGTCTTCGTCACCCTGAGCGACTTTAAGGATAACATCATTTTCGTCGAGTTCTTTTCCTTGCCAGGCGGGACCGCCGACGACTACTTCGACGACTTTGGTATAATCCCCTTCTGTTTGGAGACGGGCGCCGATACCTTCCAGTTTGCCGGAGAATCGAATATCGAAATTCTCCTTTGCGACCGGTTCGAAATAAACGGAATGCGGATCAAAGAGGTTGGTCAGGGAATTGAGGTAATAACTTAGCCGGTCGCTACGGCGAAGTTTGGACATGCGGTCGTACCATTCATCCATCATCTCCAGCACTTCCTCTCTCACTTCTTTTTCCAGTTCTTCCGTCGATCGTTTTTCAGCTTCTTCGCCCTTTTCTTCCTGCTCTTCAATATTGCGCGACAAGCGGGTCATCACTTCGTACTTTAGATATTTGCGCCAATATTCGCGAAGCTCCGCATCATTTTTTGCCCATTGGCGTTTATCGCCATCTAATTCTATGGATTCCTTTTGCTCGAAGTTGAAGGGGGAGGCCAGAATTTCCTGGTAATATTGCTGGGTTTTATTAATGCCGCTTTCGAGTAGTTCCAGGGAAAGCTCAAAGAAATTGTAGGTTCCGGAGAGGGCTTCGTCGTCCAACAGCAGTCGATAAGGTTCCAGCTTGGCGATATCATCCTGGGTCAGAAAGCGGCGGGAGCCATCGATGCGATCCAGGTAAAGGTTGTACAGCTCCTCTGAGAAATCATCATTGACGTCTTTTGGGTTAAAGTGCAGGCGATCCATAAAGGTGAGAATCGTCCGCATCAACATAGCTTCTTTTTCAGTATCGTTTACCGTCTGGGGATAAAAGGCCGCCACCAGAAAGGCAATCAACAAAAAAGAAAAAAACAGCGGTCCTCTGAATTTCATGAGTACATTGGTTTTTGAACAAGGAATAACGGGTGAATGACTACGCTATCAGAACATTATAAAGAGAAACACCCAATAAATATACTTTTTTTTAACAAAAATGTTGACCGGCAGCGCAACATCTTCTCTCATTTAACGAAACCTTAAATGCAAATCGTTCCTTTGGTCTCTCAGAACGAAGCACCCATAAATAATCCGGGGCAAGAGAGAAATGTAAAAATAGAACGTCATACCGGCGGTCAAGTTTTCTGCTGCCACTAAAAAAAGCGCCCTTTTCGCAGAATGGCGAAAAGGGCGCTTTTTCATCAGATCATCAACGTCTTCCTTAAAGCATGGGGGCAATGACGAGTGCTACTACTGCCATCAGCTTGAGCAGAATGTTGAGCGAGGGGCCGGAAGTATCTTTAAACGGATCACCGACCGTATCGCCTACGACGGCTGCTTTGTGAGGATCGGATCCTTTAAAATACTTTTCACCGCCGATTTCCACACCTTCCTCAAACATTTTTTTGGCGTTGTCCCAGGCGCCGCCGGCATTCGACTGGAAGATAGCCATCAGCACACCGGCCGAGGTGACGCCGGCCAGCAGGCCGCCGAGCATTTCGGCGCCTCCGAGGAAGCCTATGACCACGGGCGAAGCTACGGCGATGACACCGGGAAGCACCATTTGCCGGATAGAGGCCTGGGTAGAGATTTCCACGCAGCGGCTGAATTCGGCTTTGCCATCAGCAGCTTCAAAAATCTGCCGATCTTCGTCGCTCCACTCCTTGAGGTTTTTGCCTTCGTTACGGCGCATGGCATCGAGCGCTGCGGTCAGCTCTGGAATAGTTTTGAACTGGCGGCGCACTTCCTTGATCATATCCATAGCGGCGCTTCCCACGGCATTCATGGCCAGCGAGGAGAAGAGGAAAGGCAGCATGGCGCCCAGGAAAAGGCCGGCCATGACCAGCGGGTTGGCAATATTGATGGTATAAATCTGGGCCGTGGTCATGAAGGCGGCGAAGAGGGCTAGCGCCGTCAGGGCAGCGGAGCCGATAGCAAAGCCTTTACCGATGGCGGCCGTGGTGTTGCCAACAGCATCGAGCTTATCGGTACGGCTGCGCACTTCCTTGGGCAATTCACTCATTTCGGCAATGCCGCCGGCATTATCGGAAATAGGACCGTAAGCGTCAACGGCCAGCTGAATACCTGTATTGGACAGCATACCGACCGCGGCGATAGCAATGCCGTACAGCCCGGCAAATTCATAGGCGCCGATGATCGCGGCGGCGATAATCAGGATGGGAATAGCGGTGGATTGCATTCCTACCCCCAGGCCGGCAATGATATTGGTGGCTGATCCGGTCATCGATTGGTTGACGATGTTCCTCACCGGTCGGGTATCGGTGCCGGTATAATATTCCGTGATCAGCCCGATGAGCAGACCGGCTACCAAGCCGAAAATGACCGCCCAGAAAACACCCATGGAGGAGAAGGCCGTTTCTTCTACAATGGCTTCTCCATCGATGATCACCTGTTGGCTGATGATCCAGCCTTCCGGAAGCATCCACTGAACAATAAAAAAGGTAGCAATGAGCATGACGCCGGCGGAAATAAATTCTCCCCGGTTCAAAGCTTTCTGAGGATTGCCCCCCTCACGGGTGCGGACAAAGAAGGTGCCCAGAATAGAAGTGACGATGCCTACGCCGGCCAGCACCATCGGAAGCAGTACGGCGTTGAGGCCGCCGAAATCGTTGGTTTCCATGAAGCCCGGCATGCCGATAAAAGCGGCGCCCAGCACCATCGTACCAATGATGGAACCGACATACGATTCGAAAAGGTCGGCGCCCATACCGGCTACGTCCCCTACGTTGTCCCCTACATTATCTGCGATGGTCGCGGGGTTGAGCGGATGATCTTCCGGAATACCAGCTTCGACTTTCCCGACGAGGTCGGCCCCAACGTCGGCAGCTTTGGTATAAATACCGCCGCCAACGCGCGCAAACAGAGCGATAGAGGACGCGCCGAAAGAAAAGCCGGTGATTACGGTAATGACTCTATTGACGTCCCAGCCCATGTTGGAGTAAATGATGAACAATAGACCCAGACCCAGTACGCCGAGCCCTACTACCCCCATACCCATTACCGAACCGCCGGAAAAGGCAATGCCCAGCGCTTTACTCAGGCTGGTACGGGCGGCGTTCGTGGTGCGCACATTAGCTTTGGTGGCCACGCGCATGCCGATGAAGCCGGCCAGCCCGGAGCAAATGGCACCGAGAATAAAGGATAGGGCAATCAGCCAGGAGCTGGCCTCAGGGTCAGCTGATAAAGCCAGCAGGATGGCTACTGCGACAACGAAAATAGCCAGCACCCGGTACTCTGCCTTGAGAAAAGCCATCGCTCCGTCGGCGATGTTCTTGGCAATGCGCCCCATGCGTTCCGTTCCGATTTCCTGCTTGGAAACCCAGTTGAAGCGCCAGGCTGTAAACAGCAGAGCCAGCACCCCAAAGGCGGGGATTACATAAATTAGTGTTTGTCCGATCATATTTATAGTTTGCTGATTATCAAATAGAGGGCTTCACCAGACCGGCAGGCGCAGGTGAAGCCCTCTGGTTTTTCGTATGGTGGGCAAATCTAAGGCAATTTTGCGGTTTAACCAACTGCGAACCTATATGAAAAGCCAGCAAGAGCCTGTTCTTGTAAGAAGCTTTAGAGTAAATGCACATTTTTCCTGAAATATCGCTCTGCAGCAGCTATAGATTGTGCGCAATTTTAGCTTTTAAAAGCTAACCCGGCTTTTACGAATAATAAAAGACGGCATGAAGGTTGTTTTTCTTTCGGCGTTAGAGATTGTATCTTGACGCGCTAAGATTCATCCGGTTGAATTTTTAAACACAAAGACTACTCTATTGACCATGAAGCTCCTATGCATGATCGTCGACGACGATGTGCTAGCGCGCAAAGCATTACAAAGGCTGTGCGCTAAATCGCAGTTATTGCAACTTGAAGCAGTGTGTTCCAGCGCAGAAGAAGCACTGGATAAACTCCAGGAACTCGAAATCGATCTCATTTTTCTGGATATTCATATGCCGGAAATCAGCGGGATCGACTTTTTGGAAAGGCTGTCCTATTTACCCCAGATCATTATCACTACTGCTAAAGTGGAATACGCTTACGAAGCTTTCGAATATCAGGTCACCGATTTTTTGAAAAAGCCCATCAGTATTCCCCGTTTTCTGGAAGCTGTTGAGAAAGCACGCCGGTACCAGGAGAAATTGCTGGCTTACCGGGCGCACCCCGAAGATGTGTATATCCGCCAGGAGGGAAAATACATCCGTCTTGAACTGGAAAAAATCTGTTATTTTGAAAATGTCGGCGACTATGTTCGTATTAAGACCGATGAAACGACTTTTATCATCCACAGTACCTTGAAAAATATTGATGAGAAACTGAATGATCCGAGGTTTCTTAAGGTTCACCGTTCTTATATTGTCAACCTGAGTAAAATCAAGGATATTGAAGAAAATACCTTGGTCATCGATAAAACGGTCATTCCGATCAGCCGCACCAACCGGCCGATTCTGATGGCCAGGATCAATGTGCTTTGAGAAAGGTGTTTGGCGTGTGTGGGAGCACACCTATCAATCATGAACCAGAGTCAAATGGTTGATTTCAGTTGGCCTTACCTATTATTCATCTTATTGGCGGTCAGTAGCGCGACAGCACAGGACAGTCTGCTGGTGCTGACGAGCACCCCTGTGTTCGCCGATATGGCGGATAATATTGCCGGGGGGCGCCTGAAAGTAGAAAGTATAATCCCCCTAGGAACAGATCCGCATAGTTACCTTCCTAGCGAGGCCGATGGCGAGCTTCTTAAAGAGGCGGACCTGCTATTGTTCAATGGGTGGGGACTGGAGCCCTGGCTCGACACCCTGCTCCGCCTTCACGATCCCGGGTTGACCGTTTACCGTTTGTCGGATAATATACAGGCAGTGAAGGAGCCGGATGGAAACCCCGACCCGCACGCCTGGCTATCAGCCGAAAATGGATTGGTATATCTTGATAACGTTCAGAAGGCCCTGTCGACGCTGGCCCCCTACGATGCCGACATCTTTGATTTCAACCACGGTCTCTACCGGCAACAATTGCTCGACCTTGATCTTTCTGTCCAGTCCGCACTTATTGACATTCCCGGTCCGGTCCGTCTGTTGCCCACCTGGCACAATCCTTTCCGGTATTTTGGTGAACGCTACGGCTTTCGTACGGCTGCGCTGCGTAAAGAAGCGGAAGCATTACCTGGGGCTCCCGTACTTTTCTACGAGTCAATAGCTGACACGGCTTTTCTCCTGAGTCTTGCTAAAAAGCGTGGGGCTTCTTTGGCGGGTCCTTTGTATACCTGCACGCTCAGCGAATCCACCGGACCCGCAGCAAGCTATCTGGAGATGCTAGCCCACAATTCATCTCTGATCACTCAGACGCTATCCCTTGCCTCTCAGCCGCGGGAGCCTGCTCCGGTATACCGGCATTATATATGGCCTGTACTGCTGTTGCTGGGGGCCTTGCTTGTATGGCGTCTGTTCCGGTTATACCGGCAAAGCGGGCAAGTGAATCAAGAAAGGAAATAAAAGGATTCTGCGCCGTAGCTTCGTATGAAACAGTCAAGCTTTCTGCTCTATCATTCTCGCAGTCTGGATAACCCCGTCGTCGCTTTCTGATGCAGGCCGGTTTTATATTCTTCAGGTGACATGTTCAGGCAGCGCCGGAAAAAGTCGGCAGCGCGGTCGCTCATGCCCAGTTCTTCATAGATAAGGCCGGCTTGCAGCGCGGCGTTACAGGCGAAGAAGTAAGGTGAGGACTGTCCACGTTCTATGGTTAGCTGGTAGTAGTGCAGGGCCTGTGGATACTGTTTCATGCCGTGGAAGATGCGGCCCATCCGGTAAAGGTATTCCAGGCGGAAGCGTTTGTTGGGAAAGTCTTCTTCGGATCGGGGGGAGAGCACGCGGTAGGCTTTTTCATAGTAGGCGCCGTCGAAGAGCAGGCGGGCTTTGATAAGATCAACAGGAGGGACGAGGCCCGCTTCGGCTTCGCGCTGGGCACTCACATCGCTTCCTACGACCAGGAAGCCCCGGCGGGAGCATGCTTCCATGTACCGGCGGTACCCTGTTTTGTTATTCTGTAACAGTTGATGCCAGGCGAGTTTTTGATAAGCTTCCTTGATGAAGTTACGACCGCTAAATTGTTGGGCGTAGCGCTGCAGGTAAATGTGCCCGTCATCGTCGAGGCGGCGGAGTTTGGCTATACCCAGCATAAAGTCGAGATAGGGGAAAGCCAGGTAGGCATCGCCCCTGGGGCGTTGCTCCAGCAATTGTATCGCTTCGTCATTACGACCGGTCCGCATGGCGATATTGGCTTGCACAAAACAGTGCAGCATATTGGAGCGCGGCTTCCAGCCGGCATTGTAAGTAGCTTGCCAGGCGGCGTCCTCCTGATTGTCGAGGTGCAGGAGCAGAAAGGCATACAAGGCCTCGGCCTCCGACTCGAATATGAAGTCATGGTATTCGGCATAATTCAGTACCAGTTCGAGTTCTTTTCTTCCCTGTTCTATGGTGCCGTCTAATCCCGACAGCAATTTGACGCCCCATTTATATCCATCTGGAATAGTACCCACCATGGCGTGAAGAATGCCGAGGTCCTTGTAGTTGGGCATAAATCCAGGAAATTTTTTCTGATTATCCTGCAAGAGCTTGTAAGCTTTGCTCACTTCGGTAAAAGCATTGAAGTACTCACCAAACTTGAGCCGGGCCAGCGCCCATTGCAAGCGGATGTCGGCTTGAACGTAAAGGTAGTAAGGAGAGGTGGGGTCGCCGCCGGCTACCTGGGCGAGTCGTCGGTCCCTGTTGGACTTCAGGCGGCTGAATTCGGCTTCGCTCTCGCCTATATAAATCCGAAAGAAGTCGATGTAATTCTCGATGTGATAAACGACCAGGTTGCCGGGATCCCGCTGCCGGATTTGGTCAATCATGACCTGTGCTTCTTCAAAGCGCAGGCTCAGCACCTTTTCGTAGGCTTCTCGTGCGCTCGGCGTGTAGTTGAAGTGTTTGGCGGAAAGTGAAGACGCTAAAGAGAGCATGCAGAAAAAAAAGGCCAGGTGAGGTTTCATGGGTTTCAGGGTTTCATTGGTAAAGTGTTTTAGTGTTTACCCTCCATCCTTCGATGGATAATAGTTTTGGAACTACCTGTAAATGCGCAAGCCTTGAGATACTTTTTTGAGGTATCACAAGGCTTAGCCCGAAGACGGTTAACGTGCAACTTTTTGGAAAGGCCCGGGGGGCAGGCCTTATTATTCACGTCCTCCTGATAGCGGGGCGTGAATGTGGCTTCCGGCTGCTCTATGCTTCTTGTTGTTCTTCGATTTTTTTCTCCTCCATGATGTAGTCATCGACGAGGATTCGGCCGCAGTGTTCGCAGACGATAATTTTTTTGCGCATGGAGATTTCCAGTTGCACCTGCGGTGGGATTTTATTGAAACAACCGCCACAGGAGTCGCGTTCCACGGTTACAACTGCGAGGCCGTTGCGGTAGGAGGTGCGGATTTTATCGTAGGCTTTTATCAGCCGGTCTTCGATATTCTTACGGGCCTTTTCCGATTGTTTACGCAGTTTATCCTCTTCCTTTTCGGTTTTTACAATAATTTTCTCCAGCTCGACTTTCTTGGTTTCCAGTTCCTTCTGTTTTTTATCCATGCGCTCCTGGGTAGCGTTGAGCGTTTCGGATTTGGCCTCCATTTCTTTTTGCGCCTGGCCGATTTTTTTTTCGGAAAGCTGGATTTCGAGTTTTTGCAGCTCCAGTTCTTTGGTAAGCGCGTCGAATTCGCGATTGTTTTTGACGTTATCGAGCTGAGTCTGATAGCGTTCGATCAGGGCTTCCGCCTCCTTGATGTTGGCGTTGTGTTTGCTGATCTCGTGTTCGAGGTCATCGACGGTTTCTTGTAAGCGGCCGACACGGGTTTCCAGTCCGGCGATCTCGTCCTCGAGGTCACTAACCTCGATGGGCAGTTCTCCTTTCAGTACTTCGATCTGGCTGATTTCGGAGTCGATTTGCTGAAGCCGGTAAAGGTTTCTGAGTTTTTCTTCTACGGTTTTTTCTGAAGCCATTCCTCTTTATCTTTTGTCTTTGATATGCTAAAATAATTTTCATCCGGAAGTAAACCGGACTTTTCCGTTCTTACATGTAATGAACGGGATTCGTATTGACCTTGGTACAATAGGCCGCAAAATTACTAAATTTCTCGGATATAATATTACGTAACAGTTCAATAGTAAACTGTTCGCTCTCATAGTGTCCGATATCGGCGATGACGATGCTGTTTTCGGCATCGAAAAATTCGTGGTACTTGTAATCGGCGGTAACAAACACATCGGCGCCCTGGGCCACGGCCCGGGGCAGTAGGAAGCCGCCGGCGCCGCCACAGACGGCCACGCGTCTGATATCCCGGCCCAGCAGCCTGGTGTGGCGAATACATCCGGTCTGCATGCGCTCCTTGAGTTCGCGCAGGAAGGCCTTTTCCTCTATGGGTTGCGGCAGCTCGCCGATCATTCCGGAGCCCACGGTATCACTGTAGTTTTCCACGTTAACGATATCGAAGTGCACCTGTTGATCGGGCTGGCTGTTTTGCAGGGCGCTCAGCACCTTTCGGCTGCTGGCTTCCGGAAACAGGGTTTCCAGTTTGAGGTACTCGGCTTCGAAGGCGTCGGCGCTGTGAGGCACCAGGGTGCTGTAGGTGGTTTGGTGTGTAAAGGCGACCTGGTCGACACCGGCGCTAATGAGCGCTTCTTCCACCTGTTGCTGATGCAGAGCGGGAACAAAGGAGGACAGTTTTTTCAGCGTTTGCTTCGGGGCCAGCAAGCGGGTATTGACGAGACCGATCCGTTCTGCGATTTTGGCATTGACTCCCCGGTGGTACACATTGTCCAGGTTGGTGTGAATCGCGTAAATAGCGATGCTGTGCTTGATGGCTTTTATAACCACCCGTTCTACATAGTTGCGGCCTGTTATTTGCCTGAGTCCCTTGAAAACGATGGGGTGGTGGGCAATGATCAGGTTGCAGTCCCGCTCTATAGCTTCTTCGACCACTGCCTCGGTTGAGTCCAGACAGATCAGCACGCCCCGGATATCGTTTTCGGGGTCGCCCACCAGAAGACCGGCATTATCATAGCTTTCCTGATAAGCCGGCGGGGCTAGTTGCTCCAGATAACTTGTCAGTTCTTTGATCTTCATAAATAGCGTTCTAAAATTTCTAGTGGCTTTAACCTGGGTTATTAATGGGTTAACTCTACCAACTTCGGATTTTTTCCTCGATTGCGGTAGTAGAATATCCTTCAATATAGGGAAGGCTGCGCACTTCTCCACCTTTTGATAAAACGACCTTCGACCCAACGATGTCGGCTACCTGCCAATCACCGCCTTTTACTAAAACATCCGGAAGCAGGGTTTGGATCAATGCGAGAGGCGTATCTTCCTCAAAGACGACCACGGCATCGACGAATTCAAGGGCTGCGAGCAGCGTTTGACGCGTTTGCTCATCATTGATAGGCCGGTGTTCTCCTTTCAGGCGCCGGACGGAAGTGGCCGAATTGAGGCCGATGACGAGACGGTCACCCAGGTCGCGGGCTGAAGCAAGATAGTGAATGTGCCCGTAGTGGAGTATATCAAAGCAGCCATTGGTAAAGACGACGCGAAGGCCGGACTCCTGCCACCGGCGGACGGCAGTCCGGGCTTGTTCCCAATCTTTGATTTTTGCTTCGATCCGTGTCAGAATAGCCATGGTGGAATTATTTTAGCCGGCAGGCGGGCTTTCGCCAAATTGAGCATAAGAAACCGGAGCTGTTTACTTCGGCAGCACCTCGGTTTCGGGGTGATAATCGCGGTTGATGACCGGTAAAAGTATCAAAGCCAGAATACCCAGCAGCACGTTATTACCCAGCTGAATAGAAAAGAAAGCGATGTTGGCCCAGGAAAAAGCGTCATCTCCGCTGATGCCGTACATTTGCAGCGCTGTTTGAACCAAAAAATGATAGGTGCCCATTCCGCCTGGTGATGGGATGACGATACCCCAGCCTCCAAAAACGAAGACGACCAACCCAACCAGCGGGGAAAGCCCGGCCGTAGGCGCAAAGGCGAAAAAGCAAAGATAAGTCATTAAGAAGTACATCACCCAGATGTTGACGCTGTGCAGCAGAAAGAGCCAGGGTTTCTCCAACTGCCCGATCGTCAGCAGCCCGTCACGGAATCCGCGGGCGATCGCAGCGATTTTGGCGTAGAGGGCCGTACGCGCCAGGCGCCGGCGAAAAGCAAAGATCAATCCGGCAATAAGGGCGGCGCCGGCGACCAGGTACAACAAACCCAGGCCATTGCCCATCCGGTTGCTGAGATCGACGTGTTCGTTGACAAACCGAAGAATGGTGTCGTATTCCAGTAAGACGGTCAACCCCGTCACGAGCAGAATGCTGATGACGTCAACGATGCGGTCTACCACAATAGTTCCCATCACTTTTTCCACCGCGATACGCTCGTACCGGGCCATGGTGCCGGCCCTTACTACCTCGCCCATACGGGGCAGGCCGAGGTTGGCAAAGTAGCCCAGCAGGGTAGAGAAGAAGGCATTCCGCAGCCGGGGGCGGTAACCCAGGGGGCGGATCAGCATATTCCAACGGATAGCACGGCTGATATTACTGACGGTGAAAGAGAGCAGAACCAGTAATATCCAGGAATAATTCGCCCCGCGAAAGTCGGTGATCACCTTATTGATCAGGCTGCATTCTTCTGCGGGAACGCCCCGTAGGGCGCAATCCTCCTGGAAAGCAGTATTCTGGCTTCGATAAACCAGATAAAGTATCCCCATCCCTATGCTCAGGAAAAGGAGAAACTTGACAAAGTTGAGCACTTTTTTCTTCAAGCCGGTAATTTTTTCCGTTGCGCAAAGATAGGGGAGTAAAGCGTATTTTAATTCAGGAGTTGATTCTTTTCTCCGGGAAAGACAACGGCGGGCTCAAATTTTTTGGCAGCCTCCGCTTCCATCCAACCGTAGGCGATAATGATAACGATATCACCAACCTGCGCCCGGCGTGCAGCGGCCCCGTTAAGGCAGACCACGCCAGAACCACGCTCTCCTTTAATGACGTAGGTTTCCAGCCGTTCGCCGTTATTGTTGTTGACAACTTGTACGGCTTCTCCTTCTATTAGTTTCGCGGCATCCATCAAATCTTCATCGATGGTGATGCTACCCACGTAGTTCAGGTCAGCCTGGGTGATAGTGGCGCGATGTATCTTGGATTTGAATCTTTTGATCATCATAAAACAGTGGAAATATATAATTTGGTTTTACGAACCTCGGGAAGGATTAACTTCCTTTTATCCGTTCTAATACGTGTTGTAAACAAACAATCATCGGCAGAGTTGTGTACTCCTGCTCTTTAAGGACGGCAAAGGTAAGGAGAAGTCACTGTTTTTTAGATGAAGACGAGGCGTATCCCTCATGCTAATCCAATATTCTCATATCCTGACCGTGCCAGCCTAATCCCTGTCCTCTGGCTCTCATTAATTCTTTATCGGTATCATCCAATCAAAATGACAAGGCTAGTTTTCCATAGGGACAGCTGATGACCATCGGTGAAACCGGGAACTTGTTGGCGATAATCAGCGCTCAGAATATTCTTGTCGTCCATGGGGGAAAATTGTCCGGGGGTTCCAGCAAAGTAAAGGTTGAGAATGGGTGAGGGTAAAGGTGATTCGGCCACCGGGGTGCATTTCTTTTTATATCTTTAAGATTTTGCGATATAATATTTTAGGATAGACAGTGACTTTTTTCTTTTTATGTCGTCAAAAAATAATTCACCAAATTTTCTTTAAAAAACACCTCAAAATGGATTTTAATCTCGACCAAATCTCGGAAATGATTCTCACCTACGCTCCCAAGGTGCTGGGGGCTTTGCTCACCCTGGTCATTGGTTTTTGGGTGATCGCAAGGATCTCCCGTATGCTGAGTCGTACGCTGAAGAAGCGGGATGTAGACCCGACGGTTCGTCCCTTCATGGTCTCTGTAGTCAGCATTGGCCTGAAAGTATTATTGTTGCTTAGCGCCGCCAGTATGTTCGGACTGCAGGTTACGTCCTTTGTCGCCATTTTCAGTGCACTGGCTTTCGCTGTGGGTCTGGCCTTACAGGGCAATCTGGCGCATATGGCCGCCGGCATTCTGGTGCTGACCTTCAAGCCCTATCGCGTCGGAGATTTTATCGTCGCTCAGGGCTATTCCGGTACTGTCAAGGAAATTCAGATATTTAACACCATTCTGACTACGCTCGACAACCGGATCATCATCATGCCCAACGGGATCGTTACCAGCGGCCCCATCGAGAACCTGACCATGCCGGGGGAACGAAAAGTAGACCTGACTTTCGGCATCGGGTATGGCGATGACATCGACAAAGCGCGGGAAGTGATCAGACAGGTTATAGAAGGTAATGATACTATTCTGAAGGATAAAGGATACGATATTTTGGTTAAGGAACTGGCTAACAGCTCGGTCAATTTCGCTGTGCGTGTCTGGGTAAATGTCGCTGACTACTGGGATGTATACTTTTACATGCACGAGCAGGTCAAGAAACAATTCGATGCCAATCAGGTGGGTATTCCCTTCCCGCAGATGGATGTACATATGCATTCAGTGAATGCGCTTACCACCCCACCGCCCGCGCAAGCGCAATAAGTGCCGGAGGCTGTTTAACCCGGCTTAAGTTGTTACTAAAAAGACTGGGAACATGGTGATAAATCATCCTGTTCCCAGCTCTTTTCCAATTGATCAAAATAAGAGGCGATGGTCCGGCAGCGGGTAAACTACATCGCTGCTTCTTCCAGCTCGCTTCTTAGCAAAAGGGCTGCCGACAGTGCTGCTACCAGCAATTGCTGATCGGACTTCAGCTGGTTATCGATCCAGACCGCACCCCGGTTGAGGGTCTTCACTGCTCCGACAAAATGGTCTTCTATGGAGAATTCAAATCCAGGCGCCTGCTGCCCCAGCCAGGTCTTATCGCTCTGCAGTTTCATTACCGGCCGGATGTGCATCCGGATGTCCGGGCCATGTAGGTAACCGGTAGCTTCCCGGAAGTGATTGTTCTGATTGAGATTGTCGATGAAGAAAGTGAAGCTGCGGCTTTCATCCAGGACGATCGTCCCGGAGAAGATATCCTTTGATCGGAGATTGATATCAAAAAACTCATCGAACCAGCTGAGATCGGTTTCCGTCAGCTTGCCGAGGCAGAATACCTCTGCCGCGCCGCCGTCCTCATCCGAAACCTGGAATTGCAGTCGCTCTTTTGCTCCCGAGAAATGCAGGATGAAGGGAAGGTTGTATCCCTTGGTCCATCCGCGTTTTACGCTGCCGGTCTGATAGGGGCCGAAAGATAACCGCTGCTTGACCATCCATCCCTGTTTGCCCTCGACTGCGTAAGTCGTCCCGTTAGTTTGCAATTGTGTCGGAATAGCTATTTTTGGCGTGCTACAGGCCGTCAGGCTCAGCAAGGCTATCAGGATTAAAATATGCTTTGCATCCATCGGATAAAGGTTTTTTTTGGGTACAAAATTAAAGCTGTAGATAATGCGGGTATTGAAAAAAACCGACATGAAGGAGTTTTATGCTACAAAGCATTAGAACATCACCCTGAACTCCGTCCATCCATCTGTATCAGTTTTCAGGCTAAAGCCAAAATCGTGGTTGAGCAGTATTTCCCGGCTGAGCGTCAGGCCGATGCCCTGCCCCTCGCGTTTGGTGGTGAAGAAGGGAGAGAAGATCTTTTCGGCGAGAGCCGGATCAATGCCCGGACCGTTGTCACGAATGATCAGGCAACGAGGATCAGGCTGCAGGTGAAGCTCTACGGTTCCCTCCCGGCCGATAGACTCCAGCGCGTTCTTAATGGCGTTGAGTAATACCAGTTCCATCTGTTGTATGTCGAGGGGAACCATAACCGGATTTTCGGGTAGGTCGGTGATCAGGCGAATATCGCGCTCGGCGGCACTTTCCTGCATCAGCCCTGCCATGTCGCTGAGCAGCCGGCGCAGGTCGCAGGGTTCGCGGGTGGGATCCGGCAGGCGCACCACGTCGGCGAAGTTGCGCATGAAGCGATTGAGCCGGTCATTGCGTTCGATGCAGACGTCGAGCGCTTCGCGAAAATCGGCTGCTTCGGCATCAGGCAGCATCTCCTCGTAGCTGGTGATGGCTTGCAGCAGGGAGTTGACCGCTCCGATAGAGTTGTTGACCTCATGGGCCATCATCCGGATCACTTTGCCGTAGGTCTCCTTCTCGGCGCGTAGAATATCAGCGGTGAGCTCTTCCACCATGAGGAAAGGCCGGGCGAAGCCCCGATCTATAAAGTGTGCTTTGCTGATCTTATACGTTTCGGTTCCCTGAATGCTGATGCTGCGCGTACTACCCGTCGACAGCTCAGCGGCGGCGTGGGTCACCGGATGATCGATATCCGTCAGCGAAAGGCCGGTGGGCTCGGATGCGGAGTTCAACCGGAGCACCTCCCGGGCCCGGGGATTGACTTCTACGATATGGTTGTCATAATCGAGGATGACGATACCGACCGGGGAGGTCCGGATGAGTTTGTCGAGAAAGAAATGTTGCTGTTGCTGCCGGGTGCGTTCTTCGCGCAGGTGGTCGATCATCTCGTTATAAACGGCGATGAGCTTGTCGGTTTCATACTTACCGGTTTTCTGAAACTTGACGTTAAAATCCCGGTCGCGAATGGCATCGATTCCGGTCAGCAGCAGTTTCATCGGTTCGGTGAGTTCGCGGTAGAGCTGAAAGCCGATGACGGCGGAAATCAGGATCACCAGTTCGGAGGCGATAAAGAGGATTTTGTTTTCCCGGAAAACGAAAAATGATAAAGTAAGTGCGGCGCCGTGTACCAGTATCAGGAAGAGAAAAAACTTATTCCGAATCTTCATAGGAGATGCCGTATTTTTCAAGGCGCCGGTACAGGGAGCTCCGCGTCAGTCCCAGCGAGCGGGCCACCTTGCTGACGCGGTTGCGGTGATGCGCCATTGCTTTTTTGATCATTTCTATTTCCATTTCTTCGAGCGTCATCATCCCGACGGGGGGCAGTTCTTCCTTGCCGGCGGCCCGGCGGGCTCCTTCCTGAAACTGGTTTTCAAAGTCGGACACCTCCAGCAGGTCGTGGCCCGAAACCAGGACGGTGCGTTCGACCAGGTTTTTGAGCTGCCGAATATTGCCGGGCAAGGGTTGTTCGCTGAGCCAGCGCAATGCGGCGGGGCCGGCGCTGAGCGCGGGTCGCTGATAAATTTGCCGCAGATTATCGATAAAGAACTCCACCAGGCGTGGTATATCCGCCGGCCGCTCGCGCAGCGCCGGCAGGCGGACGGTGATCAGGTTGATGCGGTAGAAAAGGTCTTCCCGAAAGCTGCCCTGCACGACCATCTCTTCCAGCGGGCGATTGGTGGCGCTGATCACCCGCACGTCGACGCGGCGCGTTCGGCTGCTGCCCAGCTGCTCATAGGTCTGATCCTGCAGCACGCGCAACAGCTTGACCTGCGAGGCCAGGTCGAGATCGCCGATCTCGTCCAGAAAGATCGATCCGGTATTGGCCATTTCAAAACGACCGGTGCGATCGCGCCGCGCATCGGTGAAGGCGCCGCGCACATGCCCGAACAACTCGCTTTCGAAAAGGGTGGAAGAGATGCCGCCCAGGTTGACCTTCACGAAAGGTTTTTTCCGTCGGGCGCTGTTCTGGTGAACAGCCTCGGCGATGAGTTCCTTACCCGTACCACTTTCCCCGAGGATGAGCACCGAGGCGTCGGTAGCGGCCACCCGGCCGACCGTTTCAAGAACCTGCAGGAAGGCAGGGTCCTCCCCGATGATGTGCCCGAAATCGTACTGTTCGTCAAGCTTGCGCCGCGTAGGAGAAGTTTCGTCGTGCTGGCCCGAAAGGTCCAGTGCTGTTTTGACAGAGCGAAGCAGGTGATCGTTGTCCCAGGGTTTATTCAGGAAATCGCGAGCGCCCATTTTCATGCCCCGCACCGCCAGGTCGACCGTCGCCCAGCCCGTGATGAGGATGACCGTCGCTTCGGGCCGGAGTTGCCGGACTTTTTCAAGAAGCTGCAATCCTTCCTCCCCGGACGTATCGAGCGAAAAGTTCATATCCAGCAATATCAGTTCGGGTGATTGCTCCCGCAGGAGGGCCAGCGCGCCGGCGGGAGCTGACGCCTCCTGGGTCTCGTAGCCTTCCTTTCGCAATACCATCGACAGGGAGGTGCGCACCGCTTTATCATCATCTACTATCAGGATCATCGTCTTCTGTTTTCCAAGATCAGTCTATAAAAATATAGATTTTATACTTCGCTGCGGTAGGTTTTGTGCATTCTTTTGGACGCAGCGAAGTGTATGCCGACCGGCATAACTTTAAACGATAAGTCCATTCGTAGTAGGACTGACGGGGAGCATTATCGCAGGTGCCTTCTTCTTGGTTCGTTTATTCATTTCATGAATTCTATTTTTAATCTTTTGTGAAAGAGGCAGCAAAACTAACAACAGCAATGTTAGTTGTTTCACCTTCTCCTGTTTTTGCTTGTCCTATTTGCATACGTTTTTCAAAACCTGACAGGTCTCGCTTTTCCTGGATGACCAGGTATGATGTAAGGTAGCCCTCTTTATTTTGGTACTGGGAGGCACCTAATGCCCAGGCACTTAGAGGCCTTCCGAGTTCCCTCCCGCCCTCATTGTTTTCGAGCGGATAAACCTTCCCCCTTCCCACTTCAAATCATTCCTCATGCAATACCATAGCCGGCCGCACCGTAGTCGCTTCCCGGCTGGGATACAGCGCACAGCCGGCCACCAGGGTGAAGAGTATGAGTAACGACAAGCTGACGGCCTGGAAGTAAATCATACTGTCGAGTCCAAAGACGCCGAGCAGGGGAAACTGCAGCACGAAGAACAACCCAACAAGGGCCCCGAAGCCGGCAATGATGACAGCTTCTCCAATAAACTGACTGAGTATGCTACCTTGTGTAGCGCCCAGCGCCCGTCTAAGGCCGATTTCGGCGCGCCGCTTTCGAATGCTAAACCACAGCACCCCAAAGAGGCCGAGACCGACGTTCAGCAACAGGAAACCGCAGACTACAGCGGCAATCAGCATCGGCACCTTAACGACATTATGTGCCTGCCGGCGCTGGTCGGTGAGGTAAGACACTTCGATGGAGGCCCCTTTGGCAATGCCGTTCAGTTCTTTGAGCAAGGCTGCTTCGAAAGCAGCATCGGTACCGGGGTTTACCCGGATTAGCAGGGTATTGGCACTCATATCGATCGCTGTGCGATTGGGAAAGATGACCGGTTTCTCCAACTGGTATTCCCCATCGGTTTTGAAATTGCCGGTAACGCCGATGACTTTCCAGGGGCGGGTTTCATCCTTATTGAACAGTATGTATTTACCCAGCGCAGGTTCTTCGCCGAAAAGCGCTTCCCGCGCCTGCCTGTTGAGCACCACTACGCGCTCGGCAGTGGCTACATCAGCGGCTTCTAACCAACGCCCTTCCTGGATTTTCATATCAAAAACATCTGGCAAATACTCATCGGTGACGATATACTCTGTAAAGATGCTTTGGTCGCCGTGGTTCACACTCCCGCCGAGTAGACCCTGGGTGTAGGGCGTATTGAAAGTACAGCGGCTGGCGGCAACTACCTCGCCGTGCTGCAGCGCCGCCTGGCGGGAACGGTTCAGCGCGTCGGAGAGTGTGCTGTCGCTAAGCTCCTGCGATTCGAAGGCGAGGCGCCACACGTTTTCATAATCGTATCCGAGCGGTTGCCCGTATTTATTCGCGTTGTAAAGTATCAGGCTCAAAACGCCGAATAGTACCAGAAAGGAGGCGAATATCTCCGTGGTGAGCAAAAAGTTGCTCCGCTTTTTATTCCAGATTAATTTGATAAGATGCCGTATCATGATTTTAATTTTTCTTAGTGATGTTAAACAGTTTCCGCCTTCCGCCTTCCGCCTTCCGCTTTCCTACTACTCTCCCCCTCTCAGCGCATCCACCACGTGTAGTCTCGACATGCGGTAGGCCGGAATGACTCCGGATAAGAGACCGAAGATAAGACAGACGCCCAGACCGACAAGCAGGACCTGTCCGTTGAGGACCAGATCAGCGCCGGGAATGAGCCCACTGCTGTTGAACAAGTAAATCAGTAGGCCTGTCAGTGCGACCGCTGTAGCGCCGCCGAGCAGGGTGATGAATATGTTTTCGATGAGGAACTGCCCGACCAGCCGGCCCGAAGAGGCGCCGAAGGCTTTACGCACGCCGATCTCTGAGGAGCGCTCCATGATGCGACTCACATTGAGGTTGACCAGGTTAATGGCCGGCAGCAGCATGAACAGAAGCATGAAAATGCCCACTGTTGTGTAAAAGATACTGCTCCTGTTATCCTGACCAAAGCCGATACGCAGGAAACTTTCCAGATAGGTTTCGGCGCTGGTCTCCAGCCGGTCAAAAGTGAAGCCGGAGACAGTGGAAGGCAGGGGTATTTTCCCTACGATCGCCTCGTACTCCGCAGCCATAGCAGGCAGGTCAGCCTTGCTTTCTCCCACCAGGATAGCGATGAACATACCGTTCCAGGAAGGAGAAGTGATACTGCCGCGACTCACGTGGTAAGGCAGATACACATCTGCGGACATGATCGGACGGGTGATGGGCACATCGCGCACGACGCCGATCACGCGGTAGCTAGTATTATCCACCGTAATGCTTTGCCCGACGGCGTCTTCACCGGGACCAAAATAATCGTCCCGGGTTTTTTCGTTGATCACAGCTACGAAATCGCCGTTGTCGATATATTGATCGTTGAAAGCTTTCCCCTCCAGGAAATCAAAAGCTGTGATAGACCAGAAAGCACTATTGGTATATTTCAGGTTGAGCTTCAGCCGGTGGCTGCCCGTATAGGCGTTGGCATAGGTGGGAATAGAAGCAATGCCCACCTGCTGGGGTGTTTTCATTTTCATAATGAAATCCTGCAAAAAGCGATAGCCGACCATCCCCGATCGCTGAGCGTTATTTTCGCTGTTGATAGTGCTGACCTTACTCACGTACAGGCTGCGGTCCCGGTTGACGTCAGGATAGTGCGGTGCGATGAGGTGATCCAGGAAAGCGGTCACCACAAGTAGGATGACCAGCGTAAAAACAATGCCGAACAAACTCACAAAGGAAAAGAACTTGTTGCGGTTCAGCACCTTCAGGGTGATCTTAAGATAATTGAGGAGCATGGTTTTAAATTTTTCGAGTTCTCTATTCTACTGTCCTATGAAGCCGGGTCGGTCTTATCCAAAGGAAGGTTTCGCCCCATTGGCGTATTTCCTTTTTCATATTTCAGCTTTCTTATTTCGTATTTATACCACCTGGCTGCCGTCGAACAGACGCATCAGGCGGTTGGTCCGCTTGGCCATTCTCTCATCGTGGGTCACCATGACGACGGTAGTTCCTCCTTCCTGATTCAACCGAAGAAGGATATCCATAACTTCATTACCCATGACGGAGTCGAGATTTCCGGTAGGTTCATCCGCCAGCAGCAGCTGGGGACGACCTACGACGGCACGAGCGATGGCGACGCGCTGACGCTGGCCGCCCGAGAGCTGGCTGGGAAAGTGCCGCATGCGGTTGCTGAGGCCTACGCTGTGGAGGGCCTCTTCGGCGAGCTGGCGGCGTTGGCGGGCTGAGATATTGCGATAGAGCAGGGGCAGTTCCACATTATCGATCACCGACAGGTCATTGATGAGGTGGAAGCTCTGGAAGATGAATCCGATCTTTTCGTTGCGCAACTGGGCCAGCCGGCGGTCGCTGAATGCTTCGACAGCCGTATTGTCAATGCTTACCTTACCGGCAGAAGGTTCATCCAGCAGTCCCATGATATTGAGCAGCGTACTCTTTCCGCAACCCGAGGGACCCATGATGGAGAGGAACTCTCCGCGCTTTACCTCGAGGTTGATGTTGTTCAGCGCGACGGTTTCCACCGTTTTGGTGCGGTAGACTTTTTCCACCTGCTGCAGGCTCACCATAGGATCGGCAGTGAGGGTAGCTGTGGAGGCGTTAGAGGAAGCTTGTTGCGTATTCATACTGGTGTGTTTTTATCTATTTTAAAAAATCTTCTGATGCTTTTCGAAATCGTAGAGGGTCAGGGTTCGCAGCGTATAGTGCGCATCCCAGAATAAACGCAGGGCAGTAACATAATCGCGTTTGGCGCGGTCCTTTTCCTGGATGGCCAGGTTGAGGTCAGTGATGCTGAGGTCGCCGAGCACGAAGCGGTCCTTGGCGATCTGGTATCGCTCCTGAGCGATCTGATCGGCCTCGCGGACCAGGGCGAGCTGTTCACGCAGCATATTGTAGAGCGTGACCTGGGTTTGAATTTCCTGTTCGAAGTTGATGCGGTCCTGCTCGACGGTGGCATTGACCAGTTCGCGGTTGGCTTTGGCCGTTTCGCGCCGTGAAGAGGCGCGCCCCCAATCGAGGATGGGAATAGCGAACTGCAGGCTGACGATCTGCTGGTCCTGGGGACGAGTGTAGATATCGGCGAGGTTCGAGGCGCGGTTGCTCAAACCGAAATTGGCCTGGAGCGTCGCTTCGATGCCGGTTTCGCCACGGGCGCGGGCCATGGTTTGATCAGCTTCCAGCTGTCGACGGCGGAAGCCGGTCACTTCCGGACGGTTCAGCCGTGCCTGTTCCAGAGCGGTGGCCTCGTCGACCGGAACGGCGGGGATATCCAGCGGCAAGGTCAGCCCGGTATTTTTATCAAGGCTGATCCCGGTGAAGGCCTGCAGGCGCTGCTGGGCGCCGGCCAGGTCCTGCCGCGCTGTGGCTTCGTCCTTGCGGGCGTTGAGCACGCCGAGTTGTAACTGCAACAAGTCATTTTGCGACAGCCTGCCCAGCGCTGCCCGCTCCTGAGCGATGGCGTAAAGGGTATCGTTGTTAGCCAGATTGACGCGGGCCATCTCGAGGTTCACCTGAGCCAGCAGTACATCGAAGTATAACTCAGTAGCGTCGACAGCGATAAGTTCGCAGTCAAGCAGGTACTGCTGCTGGCTTTCCTGGTAGCGCAGCGGTTCGATTTTCTTATCCCAGCGCAGCTGGTTAAACCCAAAAAGGGGTTGTTCGATACCGATGGAAAAAGGACGCCCGTTGTATATGGTGCGTTCGCGGTCGAAATCGTCGAAGCGTTGGATCAGCGTGTTGGCAAAAACCGTTCCGCCAGTGGCGGCAATGCGCTGCTGCAAGTTCAGGCTCAGACCTGAGTTGTTAATTTTTATGGGTTGGAAGTCTACCGTTCCATCGGGTTGAATGACTTCGCTGTAAGAACGCTGGAAGTCGGGCAGGTTGCCCTGCAGCAGTAGCTGCGGGCGCAGGTCGGCCTGAAAAGTGCGCCACTCCCAGTAGCGAGTTTGCCGGGTGGTCTTCGCCTGGCTGGCGGCGATGGACTGGCCCTGGGCCAGATCCACGACCTCCTGCAGGTTTAGTATTTGTTCCTGCTTCTGCCCACTGGAGTAGCGCCAGAAGAGCAGGATCGAGAACAGCGTTAGGGAGAATAAAAAGCCGGGTGATTTCATTTTTAATTTACTTCTGGATGTTTGGGAAAAACGGTTTCTTTTTGTCTAGACCTGAAGACGGGAAAGGCTTTTGGCAATTAGCTTTTGACCCACCCACTGAGTGGTCGCGTAAACTTTCCGCTTTCCGACTTCCGCTTTCCGACTTCCGAATTAGTGTAGTATTTCATTCTTTCAATACGATCTCATTGAGGTGCTCGTAGTCGGACATATCGGAGATGATGACCTCGTCGCCGGGCTGTACCCGGTCGCGCAGCTCTACAAAGTCGAAGTTCGATAAGCCGATGGGTACGCGCCGGCGGTGGGCCTTGTCGCCCTCCACGACAAATAAGGGCAGGTTGCTTCGGCCGTCGAAGACGGGACCGTTGGCTACGCGCACGACGTCATTGTGTCGTTCGGTGACGATGAAGGTTTCCACCCGCAGATTGGGGCGCAACATCGAATGCCGGGGGTTATCGAGCCGGACGTCAAAGGTGAGCACGTTATCCGCTACCGTCGGTCGCACGTTGGTTATCACGCCGGTCAGCAGGGTATCGTTGATGCGCGTCAGTACGGGCATGCCGGTCTGCACCCGTTCGGCGTAGAGGTCGGCTACTGTACCTTCCAGGCGGAAGCTGTTCAGGTTAGCGATTTTGACCAGCTGTTCTCCTTCGCGGATGCTCGAGCCCACCGACTGCTTGATCCAGGTGATGACACCTGCGCGACGGGCTGTGACCACTGTTTGTACGATCAGCTGTTCGGTTTCCCGCAGGGTCCTGGCCTTGATCTGGGCCTCCAGTTCGCTTTCGCGCAGATCGGTTTGCATGGATTGCCTTTTGGTGTGCAGGTCGTTCTCCAGCTTTTTCTTTTCCAGCCTGGCGATCCGTAGCTCCAGGGTTGCCTGGTCGACCTGTTCCTGGGTGGCGCCGCCTACCTGCAGTAAGCGCCGGGTATTGTCGAGTTCGGCTTCCAGGCTATTGATATTCAGGGCCTTAATGCTGTCGCTGATCTCCAGGTCAAACAGGTTTTTTTGCAATTCCAGACGCAGTTTTTCAATAGTGTTGCGACGCAGCGCCAGCTCGTCACTCAGCCGTTGTTGTTCCTGCTCCAGGGTTTCGCGGTCAAGTTCTAGCAAAGGCTGGCCGGCCTCCACCTTGGCTCCTTCGCTGACGAAGACCTCTTTCACGGCAGCCGTGATGGGAGCGGTAATGGTTTCTTCAAATTCGGGTAGAATAAGGCCGGACGCGCTCAGCGTATTCTCGACCGTTCCTTTTTCGGCAACGGCTGTCCGAAGCCGCGACCGCTCCAGGCTGACGCCCAGTGAGCGGCGTAAGGCCAGCAAGCCTAACGCGATCAGGCCGGCGAAGGCCAGTCCAATAGCGATTTGCCGGAAAAGTGCCCGGCGCTGGGTAGAGGAGGATACGGCTCTGTCCATGTTTTTATTTTTCAGCATTTTCTGCTATAGTGTATTCAAGCAGTGTGCCAAACCGTAAAACACTGATAACCAGTAGTTAGTAAAGAAATAGCGATGAGTTAGGCGTCCGAAACCGGACAGGCTGTCCGATTCTGCGAGTGATTCCGGAACCTAATGGAAGGGTATTCGGTTAAAGTACGTGTTTGGGTAATTAAAATATTCCCTATATTACACCCGATTAATGGCGACGGCTCCCCAGAAGCCGAATCACAATCAAGACATAAATAAATCATCATCCGGATGCTGTTCTATAATCTCGCCATCTTCTAGCCAGCCTACCGTATAGAAAATCAGTACATGACATTTCAAGATTTGAAGCTCATTGAGCCTATCCGCCGTGCGTTGAAGGCAGAGGGATACGTTAACCCTACGCCCATTCAGCAGCAGGCTATTCCTTTTGCCCTTAAGGGGCGCGACTTATTAGCCTGCGCCCAGACGGGCACCGGCAAAACAGCGGCTTTCGCCGTACCTATTCTTCAACAATTACACGAAGCACAACATCAAAACCGGCGCCTTATCCGCGCACTCGTTGTAACGCCGACCCGCGAGCTGGCTATCCAGATCGGAGAAAGCTTCGGCTCCTACGGTCGCTATACCGGGCTGCGGCACACCGTCATTTTCGGTGGGGTCTCTCAAAACCCGCAAGTGAAAGCCCTGCGCAACGGTATCGATATTCTCGTTGCGACGCCGGGCCGGCTACTCGACCTTATGAACCAAGGTCACATTTCGCTGGCCGATATCGAACATTTCGTTCTCGATGAAGCTGATCGCATGCTGGATATGGGATTCATCCACGATATCCGGCGCCTGCTCCGGCAACTGCCCGATCAAAGGCAGACATTGTTTTTTTCCGCTACTATGCCGGATACCATTCAGAATCTGGCTAACAGCATTCTGACCAATCCGAAAATGGTGGAAGTTACACCGGCCAGCACGACAGCAGAAAAGGTGGACCAATTCGTTTACCACGTGGTGAAATCAAACAAGCGCGCCTTGCTCATTCACCTGCTTCGCGAGAAAAGTATAGACAGCGCACTGGTCTTTACCCGCACCAAACACGGCGCCAACCGGGTGGCCAAGCAACTGACCCGAGCCGGTATTGAAGCTGAGGCCATTCACGGTAACAAGTCACAGAATGCCCGGCAAAAGGCGCTGAGCAGCTTTAAGAAGAAAAAGACCCGCGTGCTCGTCGCTACCGATATCGCCGCCCGCGGTATCGATGTGGACGAACTGTCCCACGTCATCAATTTCGATCTGCCCAACGTGGCGGAAACCTATGTGCACCGCATCGGGCGCACCGGTAGAGCAGGGGCCAGCGGCATCGCGCTTTCTTTCTGCAATGGTGAAGAACAAGCTTACCTGAAAGATATTCGCAAGCTCACCGGCCAGCCGATTCCGGTAGTCGAGGGGCATCCGTACCAGGCTTCGGCGGACGAGTTAAAGGCTCCGGCTCCTTCTAAAAATAATAATGGAAGGAATGGGGCTTCCCGTAATGGGAAAAGAAGCAACCGGCGCAGCAGCTATCGCGGTCGCCGATAGAGCTGTAATTTAAAGTCTCAAAACAGGACAGGGTTACACCGGCTTAAAGTCAGTGTAACCCTGCTTTTGTATTGGTGCAATCGAAATAATTCTTATTTTTAATGGATTTCATCCAAAACCATGAAAACAAACTACTATGCATCTTCCTCTCCGGAGGTTTCCAAGCTGCCGTTTTTCTAAAGTACGTTGCATATTTCCCGTAGGTTCGAAAGGTGAAATGGTGCACAGGCCGTAAAGCTCAGTGCTCCGCTATCCTATCCTTGAGATAAAAAATATTTCAATCCAACCCTAAACCCTTTATTATGAATAAGCTATTCACCATCATCCTTTCGCTACTCAAAGCATTAGGAGTAAAAACCAAAGCATCACCTAAACCCAGGCCTGCGGTGGTAACCAAACCTGAAAGCAATGTGGCAAAACCAGTAGTGCAACCGGAACAGACGCCGCCGCCGGAGCCTGCCCCGGAGCATACGCCGGTTCAGGTGCAGGAGCCCGCTCAGCCTGCCACCCTGGAAATTACGCCTATCCTGATGCAGACGACACTTACCCTGGGCAACTACGATGAGGAGGTAGCGGAAAGCGACATTAAGGCTATATTGAACCTTTATCACGAAGACCTTATCAAAGAAGCTGGATCGGGGGAAGTGCTGAATGCGGCAAAATCCGGCAAAAAAATGCGACACGGAGATCGCTTTGAGTGGATGGACATCAAAGCGGTAGCAGGCAATCCGGTGAAAACACTGCAGGCATTTCTGGTCAGGGCCGGCATCATGCATCCGACCAGTAACATGGACGGTATCTTCGCCTACGCTACCCAGGCCGGCGTGCGCCTGTTTCAGGAGTACGTGCGGGTTTATGAAAATAAAAATATCATTCCGAACGGCAATGTCGATGACGCCACCTGGAAGATCATGCAGGAATGGCAAAAAGCCGGAAAAACGGCCGGCAACTGGCCGCGCGGCAAGCAGAGCGAGGAATACAAAAAGTGGATGAGCATGCTCAATAAGGCTAAAGAACATTACCAGCAGGAACCGCATCCTATTTTGGATAAGGTTCACGAACGAATCGATAGGTTCCGGGAAAGCAATCAGGCTGTAGATACCTTTAAAGTCCAGGACTGGACATTCAACGAGGATGATATTCACCTGATCGGCATTCGCCGGAAAGAAGAAGAGGAAGGGGACCGGCGAAAAAATGATGACTTGTTTGTTTTGCTCATCAACGGCATGGTCTTCAAGTTCTGGGGATCTACCGATCCCAACCAGGATATCGGCAAACGGAAAAATAAAGCCTTCCTTACGGAAGGGCAACACAAATTCCGCTTCGGCTGGCACAATATCAATAAAGAAAGCGGTAGAAAGCTCTACCAGGGTCTGGAGCCTTATAGCGGCGGCGTCCTCGTTTTCCGTGACCAGGGCGATAAAAAACTGACGGAGGAAGATATCGAAGCGGGAGTAGAAAAAGCGCCGAATCAATCCATCAACATTCACTGGACCGGCGAAGGCCGTGGCTTCAGCGGTACCTGGTCGGAAGGCTGTCAGGTCATTGCCGGCGGCAGCTATATCGATCCACTGGGTGAGGAGCAGGATTGCAGCGCCTTCACCGATGTACGCCAGAGCAAACTGAATGGAATTGATATTACTAAGGGAGCCTACAATTTATTTTGCGATCTCCTGCTAGTCTATCCCGTCAAGCGCGTTGATTACCTTCTCTACTCGATGGGCAGAGACGAAACCTTTTCCGTAGAGGATATCGCCGGCCCGGAAGGCCTGGCTATGTTTGACAAAACGCTGGATGATTTTAATATGGATAGGGGCATAGCCTGATCAAAGGCTAAACCGGGAAATGGGTAGAGGAAAGAGGATTGGTGGCAGGGTGAAAAAAGGATAGGAGGTTTCGCTCTCCCATTCAATTTTTCAATCCTTTCCTCTTTATCCCCTGGCCGGCAGGTGAAATAGAAAAGTAGTCCCCTCATTCAGTTTACTCTGTACACGGATCGTGGCGTCGTGCAGCTCCAGGATTTTTTTGGCGATGGCCAGTCCCAGCCCGGCGCCGGTTTTGCGGGATCGCTCCCGTTTTGCCTGATGATAGCGCTCAAAAATAAAAATCTGTTCTTCTTCGGCGATGCCGGGACCGGTATCCGATATTTTCACCTCAACTTCCTTTCCTACTTCGCTGAGTATCAGGCTTACCTGTCCGTATTCAGGGGTAAACTTCAGGGCATTGTCCATCAGATTCTGGATGACGCGTTCCACCAGGGACACATCGGCAAATACAAGGGGGAGATGGTCAGGCATCTCAAGCCTCAGGTCAATATTTTTTTCCCGGGCCAGTAGCTGATACTTCTGGAAAATATCGTGGGCCAGTTCGGAAATGAAGAAAGCCTCCTTTTGAGGCTCAACCTGTCTGGCTTCCAGTTTGGAATATTCAAAGAGCTGATTGATCAGGTTGGAGAGTTTCTCGGAGCTGCCGAGCACCGTTTGCAAGTGTTTGCGTCGCTCCTCCGCGGAGAGGTCCCTTTCCTTGATTAGCAGCGTCTCAACGTAGCCCTGCATGATGGAAAGGGGGGTGCGCAGGTCATGGGAGACATTGGCGATGAGCTCCCGGCGCAGGTTTTCCACCGACTTCATATTGTCTATGTTTTCCACGATGCGATCGGCCATGTCGTTGAAGGTATCGGCCAGCACGACGAGGTCGCCCTTATTTTCATCAGCAACGCGTGCCCGCAAGTCACCTTCTTTGAAACGCTGCACGGTGGCGATAATGCTGCGCAGGTTTTTGGTCAGGTACCACACGGCGATCAGACCGATGACCAGGGCGGCGAACAGGGATAGAAGGAAAGTCTGGAAGCCGAGTTGAAGCATATAGCTGCCTTGCAGTGTTTGTACCACAGCGTGCTGTTCTTCGCTGGCCAGGATAATGTAGAGATATCCCTCCAAGAAGCTATCGTTGAGGATAGGAGCGGCAGAGAAGACTTTTTGTTCTCCGGGATGGCGGGGATCGTCGCCTTTGGTAAAGGGCCGGTTGCCAGCCGTAATGAACTTCCGGATGGGAGAGAGGTCCACCCGGTCGAGTTTCACCCGGTGGTTGGGCGCCATAAAGGTAATGATGTTGCCCAGCGTGTCGAGCAGGTAAACCTCCACGCTTGGGTTAATGACCATAAGCGAATGCATGATGTCCTGTACGGCAGTAGTATCCACTTCGCCGTCGATCAGCGGTTTAACCTGTTGTACAGTGCTGTCCGCAATGCCCCCGTACAGCTTCTGGTTAACCTCCTGGTAGTACTGACGGGCTACGAAACTGGAAATGAGGATGTACACTACGCCAAGCACGATCAACAGGGAAAGCAGCGTAGCAGATATTTTCAGGTAAAGCTGGTTTTGCTGTTTTTTTATCATGGGAAAATCACAATTCTTCATTGAAGCGGTATCCAATACCCCAGGTAGTCAGGATGAATTTGGGATGCTGCAGATCGGGTTCTATTTTTCCGCGCAGGCGGTTGATGTGTGAATTGACGGTGTGTTCGTAGCCGTCAAAATCGTAGCCCCATACCAGGTTGAGGATCTTTCCCCGGTCATAACTCTTGCCGGGGCTGGAGGCCAACAGGCTGAGGAGATCGAATTCCTTAGGGGAGAGCTCTATGCGTTGTCCACGGAGCATCACTTTCCGTTTGTCCAGATCGATGCTCAGCTCACTAAACTCCAGTAACTTGGCTCCCTCGATAGGTGCTTCATTGGTCTGTAACTGCTCCTGCCGGCGAAAGATTGCCTTCACCCGTGCGATGAACTCCCGCACGCTGAAAGGCTTGGTCAGATAGTCGTCGGCGCCCATTTCCAGACCGAGCACTTTATCGATTTCTTCCGACTTGGCGGTGAGCATCAAAATGGGGGTATGTACTTCTTTGCCCCTCAATTGCCGGCATACTTCCAGGCCATCCATGCCTGGCAGCATCAGATCGAGCACGATCAAATCAAAACGGCCTGCCAGCCCGGCGCGCAGGCCGTCATCGCCGCGAAGCGCCCGCTCCAGTTCGCAATCCAGGTCCTTCAGGTGAATTTCAAGCAAATCGATGATGTTCGGATCGTCTTCTACTACAAGTACTCTTCTCATGGGGGGTGGTTTTTGGATAGGCTCTAAATTACTCCTGAGTTATCACAGAATTATCACAAAAGCATATCGGTTTGATCACCAGGTTGATATGTCTTTTACAAAGAACGCTTTTAACGGCCGGAATGGGAGGGGTGAGTATTGTCAGTGCCAGGACATTAAGGCCGGAATAATTGCAAAAAACCGGATTGAAAGCCATTGCAAAGTTCTGACTATCAGAGTTAAACCCAATTGATCAAGCACTGTGACGCCGACGTGATCCTTTTGTGATTCTTCCGGGCCTTGTCGCGGGTACCTTTGTACCCGTTAACCGGTTTTTAAATCCAAAAAGAACGTTATCATGACAATGCCTGGAAATCTTTTCGTCTTTCTGCTGCTGGTATTTGCCTTTACAGCCTGCGACGATGAAGACGACACCCCGACTCCACAACCCACTGAAATGGCAACCTTCACCGTCACCATCGAGAATGTGATGGAACCCAAAACCTACCTGGCCTCCGGAACCACAGCGTTTCTGATGCCGGGAGAATCTCAGGAAATCAGTTTTCATGCCGGACGCGGCCATTACCTTTCGCTGGCCACGATGTTTGTACAATCCAATGACTTGTTCTACGCCTTTGATGAAATGGGTCTTCGCTTATACGACGACGGCAATGCCGCCACGGGTGATGTCACCCGGTTTATCGACCTTTGGGATGCCGGTACGGAAGTAAATGAAATGCCCGGCAGCGGTCCCAATCAGGCGCCTCGCCAAAGTGGACCCGATACCGGTGATGAGGAAAACGGAACGGTGGAATTGATCGATGACGTGAATGACGGGTTCAGTTACCCGGCTGATGAAGCCGTTATTCGCCTGACCCTTGCTCATGACGGGGGTACCGAATTTACGCTGACCATCGAGAATGTTTCCGGTAATGCAAGTCTGTCTACCCCCTTGGCGCCGGGCGTATGGGCCGTTCACGGTGAAGGCGGCCAACTCTTTACTTCCGGAGAGGCATCCAGCGAAGGACTGGAAGACATCGCCGAGGACGGAGATAACACCATCACTTCTGAAGCGCTCGCGGATGACACCGGATACGTTTCCCCGCTGGCGCCGGGCGCCTGGGCTATCCATAAAGCAGATATCATGCCCCTTTTTGAAGAAAATACGAGCGACCGGGGAGAAGGGCTGGAGGAACTAGCCGAAGACGGCGATCCCAGTGTGTTGATGGGTACTTTAGCCGACAACAGCGAGGTATCCGAAAGCGGCGTATTCAACACTCCGGTGGGGGCTTCCGGTCCCGGACCGCTGCTTCCGGGCAACAGCTACACCTTCACTTTCGAAGCGGAGGAAGGCGATTACCTGAGTTTCGCCACGATGCTCGTACATACCAACGATCTGTTCTACGGCCCGGATGAGAACGGACTGGATCTTTTTGAAAACGGCACTGCCATTGAAGGCGATCTCACCGGCAGCATCCAGCTGTGGGACGCCGGCACGGAGGTCAATGAATACCCCGGCGCCGGTAATAACCAGCCTGCCCGCGGCGGCGGCAATTCCGGGGCGGCCGAAAACGGAACGGTACGGGAGGTCGATGATGCGTTCACTTACCCCGCCGTTGCTGATGCCATACGCGTCACGATATCGACCGAAAATTAAAGCCCGAAAACAGGTTTGTTATGGTACGAGGGAGTGCTGCCCATGGCGGCCTCCCTCTGCCATTTGTCCCTGCCCTTTCTATGCCCTGGCAAGCTCCGCGAAACCCACTTCATCGGTTCTCCGATTTTTCTGTTCTACCCCGCCCTCGTTTCCCGGGGTGGGTAAATGTTGTTCGGTTGTTAATGGCTCTGTGGTCGTTCCGAAACGGTGCTTTCTGGTTGTACTACCGCTCCGTCTTCCCCTCTCCGAAAATATCATTCAGTAGCGCTCCCAGCCGGTATCCACCCATTGCCAGCTGGCGGCGCACCACTGCTTGCCCTTGCTCCAGGTAGTAGTCAGACGGTTGTTCCCCCGGCTGCAGGTAGCGGGCGCGACCACGAGCGTCGGGGTCCTTGACGCCGCTGTAGCCGTAGCGGACGGCCAGCTTGTGGCTCTCCATCGCCCAGAAGTCGGGGTCGAGGGTGTCGGCAGCAGAGAAGCTTTCTTTGGGAAATTCCCGTACCAGTGATTCGGCCAGGTCCTGCAAACGGCGGATTTCGCGGCGGGTAAGCGGCTGCTTTTCTTCGCCGTAGGGCCGGATCTCGTTGTATTCGCTGAGGAAGCCGCAGCCGTCGTCCCAAAGTGCGTGAAGGTTGCGCCATTCGCCTTTCAGGTCGAACTTGTTGCCGCCCCGGTTCCCGCTGGGTAATTCGTCGGTGTACATGGAAGTACTGTGCAGCGGCTGATGGATATCGGCGACGAAGTGCACCAGGAAGCCCAGGTGACGGGCTTTGTCGACCTCGCGGGAGCGATTGTCGCGCAGAACATCGACAGCTTCGTTGATCGCCCAGAGGATGTCCACCTCCGGTTGATCGGGAATGGCTACGTTGTCGTATTTGTACGGAATATTGGTATAGTGCCAGGTATCGTAGCTGCGCACCCCTTCGGCCTTGAGATCATCGGGCCAGGCGCCGGTGACAATGAAGTGGTTCACGGCGGGATAATCCCGCTCAAGCGTTTTAGTCAGTTCATCCACTCGCTCCCTGGCCGTTTCATCGAGCTGCATGTAGGCGATCATCGCGGTTACCAGGTGACCGGGGTCCCACCAGGCGCTCAGGTTAAGGCTGTAAAGCAGGGCGATCGCAGCAATTATTGTTCTTTTCATCGTATTCCTTTTGTAAAAAATCCACTGTGAAACCGCAAAAATAACCATTAGGTTTCACAAAAACCGAAACAACCTATGAAGGAAAGAGCTTGCCTCGCAGAAGTTCTGTATCTTATAAGATGATCTAAAACCGGTTTAATGGAATTCATCGAAACCTTTAGTGCTTTTTACCGGGAGTGGGATTGGTTATTATATTCGGCCATTTACATTGGAGCGATTTTTACGATAATTTTCGAGAACCGAGATCCCAATAAATCACTGGCCTACTTACTGTTATTAATTTTCTTACCCATCCTTGGTCTCATTGTATTTTATTTTTTCGGGAGAGATTACCGAAAGCGGCGACGTTTCCGGCTGAAGGAAGAAAAAGATCAGCAGGTGCTGGACAAGTACTGGAAAGAAAAGGCGGATGAGTTCAAAGACCGGCTAAAAGAGCTCCAACCGGCCTACGGCGGACTGGTGGAACCGGCCCGGATGCTTTTCAACCGGCAGGAAGGGATTACTTTTTCCGGCAATCGTGTTGATCTCCTGCTCAACGGGGAAGAAAAGTTTCCACGGCTTTTTGAAGACTTGAAAAATGCCCGCCACCATATCCATCTTGAATATTACATACTCACCGAAGATGATGTGGGAAATACAATAGCAGAGATTCTGATAGAAAGAGCCAGAAACGGAGTCGAAGTACGGGTTATTGCCGATGGTCTGGGGGCGACGAGGATTGGTAAAATTCCCCGCCGGCTGAAACAGGCCGGTGTTTACTATCAGACCTTCATGCCTGTGCGTTTTGCCTCCCTGGCCTCCGCGAACTACCGCAATCACCGCAAGATCGTCGTCATCGACGGGAAAATTGGGTATGTGGGCGGCATCAATCTGGATGACCGCTACTGGAACAACGGAAAGCACGATTTGTACTGGCGCGACACCCATCTGCGCCTAGAAGGATCGACAGTTAACAACCTTCAGTTACAATTTCTCACAAGCTGGCATTTTGTTAGTGAAGGTCATCGTTTTCCCATTCAAGACCCCTATTTCGGAGTGGCAGAAGAAAAGGAGAACGGCTGCCCGGTCACCATCGTCGGTAGTGGCCCTGATTCTCAGCGGCCGCATGCAATGGACTGTATCGTTTCCGCCATCCACGAGGCCCGCGAACGCGTTCGGATTGTCAACCCCTATTTTATTCCGGACGATCCGGTGAAAACCGCCCTGGAAATTGCCGCTACTTCCGGTATCGAGGTGGAACTCATTCTTCCCGGCCCTTCCGACTCCTGGGTGGTCAATCATGCCTCGCGTTCTTTTATCAAGCCCCTCCTTCAAAACAACGTCAAGGTATATTTGTATCAAAAAGGCTTCGTCCACGCCAAGACGATCACCGTTGACGGCAAATTTTCCATGATCGGCACCGTCAACATGGATATCCGAAGCTTCTTTATCAATTTCGAGGTGGCTGCCCTTATTTACGATGAAAAGCTCACCGGGCAACTCGATGCTTCATTCGAGACCGACCTGGAGCATTGCGAGAAGCTGGAATGGGAAAAATGGAGCCAGCGGCCGGTGTGGATGAGAGGGGGGGATTCCTGTTGTCGTCTGTTGACGCCGTTGTTATGAATGGATTGAAGGGGAAGGGCTCCAATCCTCCACCCTTCAAACCTTATTCTGCTAAGCCGTTGTACGCATCCGTTCCAGGCGATAGAATTCGCGGAAGGTGATCATACGCTGTTCCTGTTCGTCCCAGAGCTTGTTGAAAATGCACTTCAGGCTGTCGCGGAAGGTCATGGTGGTGACGTACTTTTGAAGGATAGGGTTTTCCTTGGCGCAGCGTTCCAGGTTGTAATTTGGAATGCGGGCGCTGAGATGGTGGATGTGGTGGAATCCGATATTGCCGCTCAGCCACTGAAAAACCTTAGGCAGTTTGTAATAAGTGGCGCCGCGGATGGAAGCGACGAGGAAGCTCCAGTTTTCCTTCCAGCGTTTGTAGGTTTCCTCGTGCTGATGTTGCACGTAGAAAAACCAGAAAGCAATGATCATAAATATCCCTACGATAGGAAGTTGTACCAGGAAAAAAGCCTTCCAGCCCAGCAGGAATCCAAGACCTATATAGACGAGGACGAGAACTATGTTGTTTTTCAACATGGAGAGGTACTCCTTTTTGGCGCTTTTAACCCGGATAAAGGGGATGCGCATGGGGCCGACCAGGTAACCTAGCGGAACGATGATAAAGAGAAAAAAAGGCGTTCGGAAAATCCGGTAGCTGAGCCGACCCAGCGGGGAGCGCTGCCGAAACTCTTCGGAAGTAAGCATCGGAACATCACCGATATCGCGCAATTCCAGCTGTCCGGAGTGACCATGGTGGAAGTTATGCACGGCGGCCCAGTAGCCAAAGGGGATGGTACTGAAAAAACTACAGATCCAACCGATAAACTTGTTCCATTTTCTGGATTTCAGAAACGACATGTGGCCGCAGTCATGCTGAATAATGAAAATTCGGGCTAAAATGAAGCCGTTAACTAGAGCCAGTGCGAAGGTGATCCAGTAGGACCAGCTCAGGGAAAAATACATCAAGACCCAAAGCGCGAGGTAAGGCAGAAAAGTGTTCAGGAGTTGAATCACGGCCTTTTTCGTGCTTGGCTTCTGGTAAGGCTTGACAATCTTCTTCCAATTTTTGAGTTGTTCCTGGATTTCAGTTTCAATCATAGATTAGATGAACATTTGACAGTATCTTTTGCAAAAATGCTGCAAAGAGAACGGTTAAGAAAAATTAAGGTTTATTCTTTGTCAACTTTTCCTTCCGCCTCACTTACCGTGCCGGTTGCGGCCTGAACGTGAACCGCCTTTTCCGTGCTTTCGGCTTCCCCGGCCACCGCTTGCTCTTCCCCGGCCGCCGGAGCGGCTTTTGGAAGGATGAAAAGCTTCGAGCTCGGGAGGGAGGGGCAGTTTGCGCACTTCCATTTCTATCAGGTCTTCGATATTCTTAAAGCGGCGGCGATCTTTCCCATTGATAAAGGTCAGGGCGATGCCGGAGGCCTCGGCGCGCGCGGTGCGGCCGATGCGGTGTACGTAGTCCTCGGCATCCTGCGGCACATCGAAATTGACCACCAAATCGATACCGCGGATATCAATACCCCGCGAAAGCACGTCGGTGGCCACAATGATGGGCAGCGATCCGCTCTTGAACTTGCTCAGGCGTTCTTCCCGCTCGCTCTGTTCGAGGTCGGAGGAAACATCACCGACTTCTAACCCCAGCTGGCGCAGGTTTGTCGTCAGCTCCCGCACCTTCTTTTTGGTGCTCGCAAATATAAGAACGCGATCCAGATTCTTTTTCCCTTGCAACAGGTGCTCAGTCAATTTAACTTTTCCCTCATCCTCTACTTCGTAAGCAGCCTGCAGGATGTTTTTGGCCGGTTTGGAAACCGCAATATTCACTTCCACCGGGTCTTTCAGCATTTGCTTGGCAAACTTTCTGATCTGATGTGGCATGGTGGCCGAGAATAGCAGGGTCTGCCTTTTCTGTGGAAGTTTGTGAACGATGTTCATGATAGCGGGGGCAAACCCCATGTCCAGCATCCGGTCGGCTTCATCCAATACAAGATACTTGATGGTATCCAGGTTCACGTAGCCCAGGTCGAGATGCGCCTGCAGGCGCCCGGGCGTTGCAACAATGATTGGAGCCCCTTGCTTGAGAGCTCTTTTCTCCTGTTCCATTTCCTGGCCGCCCCTACCCCCGTAAATAGGGATAGAACTTACTGGTGTGAAGTAAGAGAATCCTTCGATCTGCTGATCCACCTGAACGGCGAGTTCACGCGTCGGCTCAATGATGAGCGTGGTAATGCCCTCGCTGGGATGCTTAGTCAGTTCATTTAGTATGGGGAGTAAAAAAGCAGCTGTCTTTCCGGTCCCTGTCTGTGCACAGGCCATTACGTCTTTTCCCTGCATCAGCGGGGGAATGGCTTGTTCCTGCACTGGGGTAGCGTCTTTAAAGCCCATGGCGTCCAGCCCCTCCTGCAGTGCGTCCTCAAAGTTAAATTCAGTAAATTTCAAGATGTAAGTTTTATAATAATGATGTCTGGCGTTTTGCAGATCATCGCTCTTCTCCAAAAAGTCTTATTGCTTGCATGAATACAACAACAATAGCCGACTTGTTTCAGTAGCGTTAAGTGATACACAAAAATTAAAAAAAATCTTTAATCCGGACGTGTCTAATCTATTTCAAACTTCTCCCCCTTCACTTTTCAGTATCCTTTTTCCGGACTGACCTCATATAGCAATGCTTCTCCCTGTTTTAGCCGGCGGTAGTTTTCGGCGATAATAGCCGCGGCGTTATTCTGATTCGTGACACTTGCAATATGGGGGGTGATCACAATTTCCGGGTAGAGCCAGAATGGGTGGTTGAGCGGAAGTGGCTCCTCCTGAAATACATCCAGATAAGCCTCTTTTATCTGTCCGGTTTTGATGGCCTCCACCAGATCCGGTTCTGACAGGTGGGCGCCACGCGCTACGTTGATCAGGAAAGACCCGGGCGGCATTCGGGAGAACAGCTCCCGGTTGAGTATGCCTTTTGTTTCTGCAGTAGCCGGTAACAGACAAACCAAGAGGTTGACCTGTTCGGCAAAATCGGCAGGGGTCATATCTTGCGCGCTTATACAATGGACGCCTTTTAATTTTTTTGCCTGTCGGCTGTACCCCCACACTTCGAAAGACAGGCTGCGGAGCACACGCGCAATAGCTCCTCCTAGTTCCCCCATCCCCAAAATGCCTATGCGAAGCAGCCGCTCTACCGGATCGGGCTTGACCCAGCTGCGCTCTCGCTGGTTTTCCAGCATGTAACGAAAACTGCGCTGAATGCTGAGCACTGTCAACAGAACGTAATTGCGCATGGAAGAAGTCAGTGCTTCGTCAACAATGCGAGTGATGCGCAAATCATCCGGCAAACCAGGGTCACTAAGCAGATGCTCCACTCCAGCCCCCAAAGAACTAACGAGTTTCAGCTCCGGCAATTGCTGGAGCAGGCCTTCCGGGTGCTTCCAAAGGACGGCCATCTCTACCTTCTCCTTATCCGGAATGTCCGGATATATCCACACCTCTGTTTCTCCTTCTAGTAATACTTCGATCTTTTGTTGTAGCGGTGTCACATCGCGGTCCGTGACAGCCAACAGTATCGCCATGCGTCTTTTTGTGCGCAAAGTACGACTTTATTCCGAACCTGTCTTCTCCCCCCCCCCCGAAGCTTTGCGACCCGGAGGTAAACGATAGTGGGCGGAAGGTGAAAACGAGGAAGCGCTTTTCCTGCCAGGTCCAACACCCTGGCCCCCGGTCCTTCCGATACGAGCGTAAAGGACTTGCGAAGGTCGGCACGGGAATGCTCTAAGGAAGCTGTGGTCTCCGACTTGCAGTGGCGAATCGCTTCCAACATTTTTTTCGGCTCTTATTCATTCCTCAATTCTTCTACTGTCCTCCTCCCGGCAGCGGCGGCGCCTGGTCGGCGGGCAGGGGGGATCGGTAGGGGTTTCCGCCAGTGGCTTCTTCAAAGAAGGCCTTGGCCTTTTCCAATAATTCCGGTCGGGTGAACAAGTCAACACCGGTAGCGGCGATGACCTTGGCGGCGACCACAGCTGCTTTCTTGCCGGCATCGGTACCGTGGCAGGCCGTTGTCGCCCAGCTATGCCAGGGCACCCCGTAGGCGGCTGTCGCCACCCGGAAGCCTGCGGTAGGGGCCAGGCGGCTGACCTCGGCGACATCAGTGGACCCGCCGCTTACGGGGAGCGGAGTATCCGCCAACAGCGCGATGGTGTCGATGAATCCGAGTGCTTCTTTTTCCACAAAGCCCTGCAGGGAGCGTCCGAATGTCTGTTCCGCTTCCGTAAATTGCGGCGGGCCTACGAGTTCCAGGTTGGCCTGAATGGCCTCTTGCAAAGGGCGGTTTTGCAGATAGGAGTGAACCCCGGTGATTAGCTGCACCTCGTGCGTGGTTTCCGTTGCCAAGGCTGCTGCTTCGGCAATTTTCAGGATGCGCTGGTAGTATTGTTCCACCTGTTCGCGGTTGATATCCCGCACGTAGTACCACACGCGGGCGTATTCGGGCACGACATTGGGCGCCTCGCCGCCATTGGGGATGACGTAGTGGATACGGGTGGTGGGTTTGACATGCTCGCGCATCAGGTTGACGCCGTAGTTCATCATTTCCACCGCATCCAGTGCCGAGCGGCCGTTCCAGGGATCGGCGGCGCCGTGGGCGGCCTGGCCGAAGAATTCCACCTGGAAATTGTTCATGGCCAGGCTTGGCGTATTTTTCACTTTATTTTCCGTGCCGGGGTGCCAGTCGATCACCGCATCGAGCCCCTCAAAGACGCCGTCTCTGGCCATGTATACTTTGCCTACGACCGTCTCTTCTGCCGGCGTTCCAAAAAGTTTGAGCGTGCCGGAAAGGCCTTCTTCCTCCATCAGTTGCTTTAAAGCAATAGCGCCTCCTACGCTGGCGGCTCCGAAGAGATTGTGCCCGCAGCCATGACCGGAGGAAACGCCGTCCGTTCGAGATTTGCGTTCAGGGACCGGCTGGTTACCCACCCCCGGAAGGGCGTCGAATTCAGCCAGAATACCGATAACCGGACTGCCCTCGCCATAGGTGGCAACAAACGCCGTCGGCATGCCGGCTACGTTTTCTTTGATTTGGAACCCGGCGGAACGCAGTTTTTCGATAAGTAGCTGCGCCGACTGCTCCTCAAGCAGGGCTGTTTCCGAATAATCCCAAAGTCTCTGGGACATTTCGTTGATCAGTGGACGAAGGGTCTCGGTTTTTTCAATAGCCTGTTTTTTTAATTCAGCCGGCTTTTGGGCCAGGGCCAGGGTACCTGTAAGGAATCCGAGTAGTATCAGCAAGCTTTTCCTTGCCTGGTAGGTCAATAATAATATCATCGTAATATGGATTTTTAGCAATCAATAAGAAGCAGGAAAATACGGAAATAAGCCGTGTTTTTATAAAAAATCAACAAGGAGCTGTCCATTGCTGGATTAATCCTCGCACTTCCGGTGAGAACTTTTCCACCACCCGGTCGGCTTCAGTTAAATCCTGATAGCCTGAATTCAGGTTTTGGAACCCCAGGCAGTACATACCAGCCGCTTTTGCAGCTTTGACGCCGTTGGCGCTGTCTTCAATGACCAGACAATCACGGGCCGGTAAGCCAAGACGCGCTGCTGCCGCTAAAAAAATATCGGGCGCCGGCTTTCCCCGGCTTACTTCTTCGGCACTAAGGGTGAGGTCAAAAAAGCCGCGGATGTCCGTTTTCCGGGCAAATAAATCGATAATGCGACGCGGAGAAGAAGAGGCCAGCGCCAGCGGACAGCCTTTTTGACGAAGTTCTTTCAGCAGGGGTAAGACGCCCGGCACCAGGGGGATTTCCCGCTGTTGAAAAAGTGCGTACTTTCGGTCCTGTTCTTTTTGCAGCAATGCTTCCGCCTGGGCGTCCAAACCATGACGTCGGCGGATGTGCGTCCACACCTCTTGAGGAGCCATGCCGACATAGCTGAAGTGTTCCTCTTCGGAAACCTCGAGTCCCAATTCTTCAAAAATGGCCTGTTCTACTTCCAGGTGCAGTGGCTCGCTGTCGACCAGCACGCCGTCCATATCGAATACTAAGGCCTGGAATGTCATTATTATTACAGATTTTCCGTTGATGAGTAAAAAACAGATTAATCCGGCTTAGAACTTCTTAGGCAAATCTTTCAACAACTTTTCTCCGTTCCAGGTCCCTTTTGTGGAAACAGGCACGAAACGCGCGAAAAGTTCTTCTTTATACCACCCGATTTGCCGGGTCCGGCGGATGACCTCTTTATGGCGGCGACTCTTATAGGCGTAATCCTGCATGCACCGGCTGTTCTCCCACAGGCTGAACGTAGCCTGCTGAACGACCGGCAGCTCGCCGATGCCTTTGGAAAACAACAGACCTTTCCATCCTTCCATAGAGCGGCTGACGGGCGGTGTAAAGCGCCAGAAACGCCACAAGTGTTTGGTATATATAGTTGCCCGGGTGATCACCGCCAAAGGCATCGCCGGATCATAGTCCGCAGTCACCCGAAAAGGAGTGCTCCCATCCCACTCGCCGTGCACCTTGACACAGCGCATGAAAATGGTCCACTGTTCTACACTGTGATTTTCGAAGAGCTGATATTGGTCGCTTTCGCTAAAAAATCGCCGGGCATCATCTTCCTGCTGCCAGACACCGAGCAGTCCGTAAGCACCGAAGTCGGGAAGAATACTAAATCCATTACCGCCTCCACTACCGAGCAGTTTGAAGAAGGACAATCCTTCTACTTGTTCCAAGTCCGGGCCTGCCAGTCCCATTTGCCGAAAGGCCCACCACTTTTCCGCCGCGCCCCGGTACCGGAAAAAGGTCATCGAAACGATCTGTGTTTCACTCATGTCCTCTAAACAAAAAACAAACCCACAGGTTGCCAACCTGCCAACAGTCATCCTTTCACCCCGTCAACCTTTCAACCGCCAACTTTTATCCGCATCAGCAAACTATCCGCCGTCATATAAAGCATCGACTCATCGGCGTTAAAGCCGCAATTGGCCGTGGCCTGCCCGGTGCGGATGGTGCCCAGATGCTGTCCCTCCGCCGAAATAACCCAGATGCCGCCCGGTCCGGAAGCAAAGATAGCGCCGCTGCTGTGCACCTTAAGACCGTCGGGTAATCCTTTGGCCTTTGGAACATCAGGCGTAGCGTCGAGCAGGATACCACCGCCGGTGACCTGGCCAGCTTCATCGAGACCATAGGCCAGCCACCAGGCGCGGTCCGGATCGGATACGGCGACGTAGAGTGTGCGTTCGTCAGGCGAAAGTCCAATGCCGTTGGGTCGCGTCAGCGAGTCGATCAGCAGGTTGACCTCTCCTTCCGGGGAAATCCGGTAAACCCCCTGAAAGGGGATCTCCTTAGCCGGATCGTCCACACCACCACTTAGTCCATAAGGAGGATCGGTAAAGAATGTGTTGCCCTTGCTGTCGATCACCAGGTCGTTGGGACTATTGAAGCGCTGGCCTTCGTAGGTTTCGGCAATGGGAATGAACCGTGGCGCCGGGGCGCTGAGGGGCGCATCCATGCGGGCTAACTGGCGATTGCCGTGCTGACAGAGGATCAGCTGCCCTTCCGCATTCAGCGCCAGTCCGTTGGAGCCAGGTTCGCGGCCGCCTTCGCCGTCGCCCGTAAAGCCGGAAGGCTCGAGGTAGACGGTGGCGACGGTGTCACCTTCCTTCCATTGGTAGATGCGGTTTTCGGGCACGTCGGAGAAGATCAGCAGTTCTTCATCAGGCAGCCACAGCGGCCCCTCCGACCAGTTGAAGCCGGCGGCCAGCACTTCGATTTCCGCCTCTTCGGCAATTAGATCATTCACCCCGGGATCGAAACGTTCAATGGAACCGGCGGTAGGATACTCCATTCCTTCCTCAACAGCGGCTGCCTCCTGCTCCTGCGTTCCGGCGTCGCCGCTGCAGGAAGAGGTGATCAGTGTGAGGGAGAAAAAAAGGTACAAGAGAGCAGATAGGTTTTGCATGGCAATGGTGTTTTTCCAAAAATAGAGAGAAGGAGTTGATCCGATGAAATTTTTTCATATTTCATTCGCTTGTGTATCAAAAGATACCGTTTTTAACAATTAGTTATATTAGTTTCAAGAACATCGATAAAAGAGTATTCAACTACCTGATTCAGCACCATCATCGACATGGTGATAACAGGGTGAAATTAACCCATCAAAAATTAGCAAATGAACTGGGGACAACCCGGGTAGTGGTTTCAAGAATATTAAAAGACCTTGAGAATAAAGGTTTTATCAAACTCATGAGAGGAGAAATTCAATTAAAAGAAAATTTAACAAAATAGGTTCTAAATATTCTTATTGCCTTCTTTTCTCTTTTTTGCGCCTTCATTAACCCTCTGTGCCTCTCCGTGCCTCTCCGTTCAACTCTGTGTGATTGAAACCTCTTTTCGCGCCGGCGAAAAACGCTGCATTCTGTACATTTTCGTAAGAACCACTATATAACTCAAAACGGGAAAAACACCGGGATCAGCAACGACGCCGCCACCCAGCAAAGCAGGGCCAGGCCTACTCCCACACGGCTGAAATCACTGAAGCGGTACTCTCCGGCGCTGTATACCATGGTATTCGTCTGATAACCGATAGGCGTGATGAAGCTGGCGGAGGCGGCAAAAGTAATCGCCATGAGGAAAGGCACCGGGCTCAGCTCCATATTCTGAGCAGTGGCGATGGCAATGGGCGCCATCAATGCTGCAGTGGCATTATTAGACATGATTTCCGTGAGCAGGATAGTCGTGAGATACAAGCCGGATACGATTGCCGCGGGTCCCCAGACCCCCAGTTCCTCGATCATCGTTCCTGCGATCAGGCGATCGAGTCCGGAATTAGTCATCGCTGCACCCAGGCTGAGTGCCCCGGCCAGGAGAAAGATGATCTTCCAGTTGATGGCCCGGTACACATCTTTCATCGTCATATATTGGAGCAGCACCAGCACGACCACCGCCGCAGTGGCGCCTACCAGAATGGGCACCGCCTTCAGGGTAGCGGCAATTACCATGGCGGCGATAACTGCCGTGACAATGATAAATTGCTTTTGATTAAAATCGGTCAACTTGTCTTCCGAAAGCACGACGAAGGGCGCGTCGGAGCCGGCTTCCAGGAGCTTCAATTCCTCTACGAAGTGGTTTTTAACCTCCGCCAGAATGACGTCACCGGCCCTGAGCGGTGTTTGATACAGCTGTTCGTGGTGGAAAAGTCCCTGGTGGCGAATCGCCAGTGGAATCGCGCGATACTTCCGTCGGAAATCCAGCTCTTTCAGAGTTTTATCCACAAAATAGGAGTCGGCAGTGACGACCAGTTCCGTCAGTGTCGTCTCCCGCTCCGTCAGATCCGCATCCCCCACCTTCAGCGTAGTATCGCCGACGATTTTCACCCGTTCCTTCAGCGCTTTTATCTTCTGTACATTGCAGCGCACCTTTAATACATCGTGCGCCTGCAGCAGCAGATCTCCCGGCGGCATGATGATCCGGCTGCCGTTCCGGCGAATTTCAATGATGTCCATATCCAGGTCTTTGACCAGGTCGGCATCCATAATTCTTCGTCCGGCTGCTGAGGAGCCCTCGAGCAACTCGATTTCCGTCAGGTAATTGCTCATTTCGAACTTGTCATTCAGGTCTTCCGGACGATCCCGGTCCGGCAACAGGCGGAATCCCAGCAGGAACATATACAGCAGTCCGATGCTCAGAAAAACCAGCCCAAGAGGCAGCAGCTGAAACATACCGAAACCATTTAACCCGCTTTCCTCCGCAATGCCGCTGACCAGAATGTTGGTAGAAGTACCGATCAGGGTGCAGGTGCCGCCGAGAATGGAAGCAAAGGACAGGGGGATGAGCATCTTGGTTGGGTTGATGCCTGCTGAGTAAGCAATCTGAATAATGACAGGTATAAATACCGCCACCACCGGCGTGTTATTGACAAAGGCGGAAATTAAGGCAATGAGCCCCATCATGAGAATCATCCCGCGCAGATAGTTCGACTTGAAAACGCCCGACAGGTGGTGAGTCAGATGCTGTAAGGCCCCTGTTTTCAACAGCGCGTCACTGAGTACGAACATAAATGCGACGGTAATCGTCGCAGGGTTACTGAAGCCCGATATACCTTCCTGCGGCGATACGACGCCCGTGAGCATGAGGATGGTCATGATCAGAAGGGCGACGAGGTCGATGGACAGCAGCTCGGTGGCAAAAAGAATAAGCGCCGCCAGAATAACCCCTATGGTGATCAGTATATCGGGTGTCATGAGGCTGTTTTCGCAATGATTAATCGCCTCAAAATAGATAATTCCACTGGCTTTGTTATGCCTCAGGTCTCCCGGTCAAAAAGTCATGATGTCTTTTTCCGAAACCGGGGAGTAATTTGCTTATTCTTTTGTTGCCAGATACGCCGCCAGCCAATGGTTGAGATTATCCTCATCGGCCTTGCCGTATACTTCTATCAGATAGGCAGCCAGTTCCTTTTGAAGTTCCTCCTTCTCATATCCCTTCAAAGCTGTGTAAAGCTATATCCGGTGTTTTTCGGATTACTTCACAAACACCGCGCGGTAGTTGATCGTCACCTCATCCCCCGTCTTTACCGAGCCGAGCATGATGCTGGGCGGCTGCACCTCGAAGTCGGTCATCTTGATCGACTTGGCGCCGCTGCAGGTGAGTGCGCCAGCCGGTTCGACCGTACAGGTGGCCGTCATATCGACCGGCCTGATGGCGCCGGCGATGCCCAGATCGGCTTTTAGCTTGACCAGAAAGCCTTCTTCCGATTTGGTGACTTCCTGCACTTCTTTCACGGCGAAGGTGATATTGGGATGTTCCGCGGTATTGAGTGCTTTGTAGGCGTTGTCATCCATTTTGGTCTTGCCGCTTTTGAGCCCTTCCACTTCGAAGGCGAGCTGCAGGGCATCGATGCCGGTGAGCGCTCCGCCGTCAACGACAAAGGCAGCTTCTCCCGAGCTTCGTCCTTTTTCGAGCGTCATGGTCCAATCGTGCAGCGTCGAGGTGCCGTCTACCGAAATATCCGATTGTTCGGCATCGAGTTGGTAAGCACTTTGGGCGAAGATGATGCTGCTTGCGCAAAACAGGAGAGCGAGGGTGTTCAGCAGGTGTATCTTTTTCATAATTGGATATAGGTTAGTTGTTCGAAAAAAGGAGGGGTAAGATAATAAATTCGTCGATAAGTGGCTGTTCGCAATTCGCAATTCGCTGTTCGCTGGGTTGCCTGGGTTTGGCATAGGGTTACCGTGCTATCCTCGGAAGGGTTTCCCCCGGCAGGGGGCGCCAACCCCGGCTTACCGTACGGCAAGCACCGCTCTGAGCCGGCGAATGGCGAACCGCGACTAGTGCCGGAGGCACTAGCTGCCGGCCACCAGCGTATACGGCTGTTCCGGCGAGTAGTGTTTGAGCCGGTGGTAGAGTTTGCCGAATCGGGCAGCTACCGCGACGAGGTCTTTGGTTTCCAGCAGCAGACTGAAGTAGAGCAGGCTGTTGCGGGCGCTGTCCTTGCGCTGTTTAACATCTCGAATCTGCTCGTTGAGCAGTTCCTCCAGGTGGGTATGCAGCGCCTGCTTTTCGGCCAGCAATTCTGCCTGACGGTCGAATTCGTTGTTTTCGAGGCTGGCGGTGATATTGTCGAAGAAGGTGAGTAGTCTGGATTCTACTTCCTTCAACGCCTGTTGCTGTTTATCGGATAAAGGCTGGTGACTGTTTTTGACGTGTTTGTGGCAGATTTTGACAATAAAGTCGATCGACTGAATAATGTCCTGTTCCAGGTCGTAGACGAGCAGGTAGGCGCGGCTGCCTTCACCATCCAGTTCTTTGATTCGTTGGATGTCGGAATAAAAGCTGTATTTAAATGCTTCGTTTTGCTGACGCGTGTTTTTAGCCATTTTTTTGGTCTTCTGGAGCAGCTCGAGATCTTCATGCCTCAGACCATCCAGGCAGTCGCTATAGGTTTTGCGGATGGTGACCAGTGTAAGAGCGACCCTTGAAGAGGTATCACTGATAACCTTGGCGGCCGGCACCGCCTCCGTAGCATAATGGGCGGCCTCTCGTTTGGCTTTGTCCTTTTCCCGTTTTTGGTGCAACAGAAAGGTGCGGGTGATAAAGAAGACCGCAATTACGACCAACCCGATGATGGCCCATAACTGAAAGCGATGGATGAGGAAAGCGAAGATGGCTGACACGGTGAAGGCGATCAACGCGGTAGCGAACCAGCCGCCGATTACGTTGATCACACCTGCCACGCGGTACACGGCGCTGTCGCGCCCCCAGGCGCGGTCGGTCAGCGAGGTGCCCATGGCCACCATAAAGGAGACGTAGGTGGTGGAAAGCGGCAGCTTGTAAGAGGTGGCCAGGGCGATAAGCGCGCTGGCGACAGTCAGGTTGACAGCGGCGCGCACCAGGTCGAAGGCGGGCGGTGGTTCTTCGTTCGTATTCTCCTTCAGCTTCTTTTCGGGCATTTTAAAACTGCTTTCGGCTTTGCTCAGCCAGGCAGCTGGTACCAGTCCTTGTACGCCGGAAGCCAGCCAGCGGGCCCCGCGCACGATCAGCTGCGCCAGCCAGTTGGGGGAGAAGCGCTCCAGACCTTCCTGCTGACGCCCGAGATTCACCTCCGTCTCGGTAACCGATTGCGCCTTTTTCGAAAACCACAAGGTAAGCGTCATGATGACGCCGGCGGCCAGGAGCAGGTAGGTCTTGGCCGGATAGGCCCGGCTCAGGGCGACCATCGAGTACTCCCGCGGCGCCTCGCCGGAGGCGACCCAGGCGTTGTAAGATTCGAAGCCCGCCACCGGCACCCCGATGAAGTTGACCAGGTCATTGCCCGCAAAGGCCATCGCCAGCGAGAAGGTGCCGAACAGCACAATGAGCCGCAGGATGTTGACTCTGAATACGGACAGAAGGATTTGCATGAGGGCCGTCCAGAAACCCAGGGAAAGCAAGAGCAGCAGCCAGGTGTTGTCCTGTACCCAGCCGGTTACGCTGACCGGAATAAAGGAGGCGCCTTTCATTCCTTTGATCAGGAGGAAGTAGGTCATTGCCGCCAGCGCTGCGCCGCTCCACACGGCGCCCACCCAGTTGAGCCGGCGGTGAAACTGGAAGGTGAAGAGGAGTCGCGACAGGTACATCACCAGCGCTCCGATCGTAAAGGCCACCAGTATGGATAGAAAAATACCAAGGATGATCGCCAGCGCACTGGAACCGTTGATGTAGGTGGCTATGGAATCCGGTGTCGCAGCGCTCGCCGATTTGATCAGCGCCACCATCACCGCTGCCCCCAGCAGTTCGAAGACGATGGAGACCGTGGTGGAGGTCGGCATGCCGAAGGTGTTGAACAGATCGAGCAGGATGATATCGGTGAGCATCACGGCCAAAAAGAGCGCCATGATGTCGTAAAACTGGAAGTACTGCGGGTTGAAAATACCCTTTCGCGCCACCTCCATCATACCGCTGGAAAAGGTGGCGCCCACGATGATGCCCAGACTGGCCACAATCATGATGGTGCGCCGGGTGGCCACCTTGGAGCCGATCGCCGAGTTGAGGAAGTTGACGGCGTCGTTGCTCACACCAACGATCAGGTCGGTGATGGCGAGGGCGAAGAGCAGAAGGACGATGATGAGGAAGATGTCCATACCCCATTGCTGTTGGTGGATATGCAAGTTAAGGTGTGAATGTTACCTGGATGTTAAGAGTGTGATTCTCTTATTTCAACGCAAATGTCCTATTTGATTTCTTAAATCTTAAAATACCTGAATAAGATTATACAGAATAATGCAGAGGATACACAGCGATAGTGATAGCACCGTGCACCTCTGCGTAACCAAAAAAGTGTTTCTTTCGGAAAGAAGTTATCCGATGAAAATATATTGTGATTTCTTTCAAATGTATTGTAAAAAAGCGTCATTCTGATCGTTGCGGATCAATTTACCTCCGTACCGCTTGCAAGTGGTAGTAATTTCCGTTCGGGAAATGATAATTAGCGTTCGGATTGATATTATCGGCATCATTCTGCCGGTTTCCGTAATTTTTAACGCTTCCCTCATTCGAGGGGGGAAACTCATTCCCTCCGGATGTGATTTGTCATTGGGAAAAATAGGAATTGGTCCTAGATTGAAAAAAACTCCCGAACCATGAAACGCAGCGATCCGGAAAATACCGCAAAAACAGATTCCCATCATGCCATCCACCACTACCTGCCCAACCCCCACCGCACCGAAGTAGACCGCATCACGGTAAAGGCGCCGCCCACCGTCGCCTGGCAGGCCGCCCGCCACTTCGACATGGCCTCCATCCCCTGGGTGCGCTTCCTCTTCGACCTGCGCACCCTGCCCGAGCGCCTGCTTGGCCGGATGCCGCAGGACGCCGACCGGCGGCTGGGCGTCGATCAGGTAGCGGGAGGGGAAACGGGCTTTATGATGCTGGAAGAGCGGCCGGGCGAAGAGGTAGTCGTTGGATCAGTGGGACAGTTCTGGCACTTGAACATTCCTTTTGCCGAGGTGAATCCGGAGCAGTTCCGAGCGTTTGAAGAACCCGGCTGGGGCAAACTGGCCTGGGCGATCATTGTCGAACCGCTTGCCGGCGGCAGCAGTATCAGTGTAGAATTGCGCATCACCGCTACCGATGAAGATAGCTGGCGGCGCTTCCAGCGTTATTACCGGTTGATCGGGCCCTGGTCGCGGCTGATCCGGCGTTCGGTGTTGAAGCAACTGGAGCGGCGCTTGTAGGAGGATGGGAATTCAAGATTTTATAATCCAAAGTCCAAAAGAGATTCAACAGTTCACGGTTCAACGATTTTCCAGTTCCTTGAACTGTTGAACCATTGAATCCTTAATACTGACAGTGTTTCCGGCAGAAAGGTCACTTTCCCTTTTGACCTCCCTGACTTTCTCCTTACCGTTCCTCCCTACCTTTCCTCCTCAATTCCGGGTAATTCCCCTGGGAAAACGGCTCATTTGCAGAAATTCTCTTACATTAATCCTAAATCTTATTATCTTAAGATCGTGCAGGAAACGCATCGATATACATCATGGTGTTTTCGACACTTTCACTGGAAGCGATGACCCCATGATTCCCAGTTAAAACGATAACAGCCAAATGAGTAAACCCATTATTTATCTCGCCTTTGCCAACGACCGGGACAATCCCCTCGAAAGTCTGGAAAAGGAAGAACGCGAGATTCGCGATGTCCTGGAGCCCCGGGAAAAGCAAAACCACTTCGAGGTGGAATGGGATTCCTTTGCTACGCGCGAAGTGATTACCAATAAGCTGACCGACTCCGATGTGAGCAGAGACCTGATCATCTTCCATTACAGCGGCCACGCTGATGACAAAGGCTTCGAAACCGCCGGCGAGAAGACGATCTCCGCCGGCATGGCTGAACTGCTGGGGAAGTGCCCGCGGCTGAAGCTCGTCGTACTCAACGGCTGTTCCACCCGCCAGCAGGTCGACCTGCTGCTGGAAAAAGGGGTGCCCGCCGTCATCGCTACTCATGCGCCGATAAAGGATCACAAGGCCAAGGAGTTTGGTCGCGTCTTTTATAAACAGCTCGCTGGCTTTGAAAGCATCCGGGAGGCCTTTGATAAAGCCATCGGCGCCGTGAAGTCGATGGAGGGCAGTGAGGAGTTGGTCGTACACCGGGGCATTAAGAAGCGCCCGGAAGATCAGCTCGACGACAGCAAACTATGGGGCTTGTTCTACGGTGAAGAAGAAAGGGCGCTGGAAGTCAAGCTGCCCGAATCGATGGCGGTAGAAACCGGCGACTTCGAACCCAATGTAGAACTTGAAAAAGTGCTGATCAATGCGGTCGAAGAATATGTAGAGACCATTAAAAAACTGCAGAAAAAGGAAAAAAACTCGCCCGTGCCCGTCGATTATTCCGGGCAGAAGCGCGTGGAGATGATTAAGTCGCTGCCCTATCCTATCAGCGAACCGCTGCGCAACCTGCTGGCGGAATCTACCGAAGAAGATGAAAATGTTTACCGGACGCCTTCGCGCGATCGCCTGATCCTGCTCATCAATCTGCACGATAACCTGCTCGACATTTTTTCCTACGTTCTCCTATCTGCCATGTGGGATGCGCTAGCCGGCGAACAACTCAAAGAGCTTCTGACCGAGGATAAAGCGATGCTGAGGAACTTCCTGAATAAACCTTCTTTCGAAAGGAAAGCCGCAGATTACTTTCCGCTCATTCGTCGGGCGCAAGCCCTGATTCAGCCTGAAAACTGTTTGATGACCGAGTTGATCGAGCAGGCCGAATTATTTGGAGAAGGCCAGGAACTAGAGCGGGCCAGCACCGCGATCAGCGACATTAAGGCAAAAGGAGATTTTCAGAATGCCGATCTGTCGGAGATCCGCTTCTTCTGTGTGGAAGCCGAAAAGCAGCTGGCGGCCATGTTTAGAAAGCTGGGCTTTCTGGCGCGTTACAAGATGATTTCGGTAAAGAGCATCGATGTGTTTAAAAACCGGAGCCTGCCGCAGGCGGCTTACATTCACAATGTGCTGCGCCTGGTGGTGAACAGTTCGGAAAAAGACAATCAGCTGATCTTTTACCAAGGCCACTACGAAACCAAGTCGGTTTTGCTGGTGGTCAGAAAACAACTCGAAGAGGAAGAAGAAAGCGGTGGAGAATCCGTCACGGCCTCTCTCAACCTGACGCCCTTCATCATCGACGAGCATGCTTTTGAAACAAGCCGGGCGACGGAAGCCCGTCTTTATCTGCTCGATCACCTGGCTCCGGATGGCGGCGAACAGTTGTACCGCTATATCATTCAGTATCCGGAGGATCAATTGCTGTCACCGGCCGAGCGGGTAAAGATTGCAGAGAAAGAGCGCAAGCAAAGTGATTTTCGCTTTCTCAGCAACCAATTCGAGACCTTCTCCTCTTCATTAATTAGCTAATCCCCCACCTATATAATATGAAAAGCCCTTTTAAATTTCTCGATCCTTACACTCCAAAAGATAAACGGGTTTTCTTCGGTCGCGACCGGGAGATAGAAGAGCTCTACCAAAAGCTGATGATGACCTCCCTGCTGCTGGTCTACGGCCTGTCGGGCGCGGGAAAGACCAGCCTCGTGCGCTGCGGCCTGGCCAAACGCTTCCGCGGGCCGGACTGGTACCCGTTGTATATCCGACGCGGGGAAGACATCAACCAGACCGTTCATCAGGCCCTCCAGGAAAAAGCCGGAGCGGTAGACGGCGATCATTACCAGGCCGACCTGGAAAAGGTCTATGAGCAGCTTTCCGGGGATAACGAGGGAGCGGTGGTGCAAATTGCGGAACCACAGCAGGCCCTTTCCGGTAACCTGGCTGCTGCCATCGATCGACTGTATGCCAAGCATCTGCGTCCGATCTACCTGATCTTTGACCAGTTTGAAGAAATTTTCACCCTCGGCACGGAGGACGAACAGCGCATATTTGCCGAAAACCTGCGCGATCTTATCCACGGTGATCTGCCCTGTAAGATCATCCTGGTCATGCGCGAGGAGTATATCGGCTACCTGTATTACTTTGAGGAGTTGCTGCCGGAAATCAATGACTTCCGGATCCGGGTGGAAACTATGGAAGATAAGCGGATCGCCGAAGTGATTCGCAAATCTTGTGCCGCTTTTAATATCAAGCTGGAGGATGAAGAAAAAGTGCCGGCACGGATCATCGAAAAGCTCCGGGGCAAAGCGGATGAGGAAAGCGGGCCCCGTTCCCGGATCCAGCTGCCTTATTTACAAGTTTATCTGGATGGTCTTTACCAGCACTTGCTGAAAGAAACCCACCCGGCTACTTCCAAGCTGGACGAACTGCCGCAGCCGCTGCCAAAGATGACTTTAACGGTGGAGCAGGTGGAAGCATACGGTAATATTGAAAATGTGCTCGGTGATTTTCTGGACAGCCAGATGAAAAAGATACAGGCGATGGTGAAAACAGCCTACCCCCTGTCTCCAAAAGATTCGGTAAAAGAAGTCCTCGACCAGTTCGTTACCGTCGATGGCACCAAGCGCCCGCTGTACCAGGATGAGATCAGTGTTTCCAAAGCGAAACCAGAGGTGGCACAAACGATCGTTGATGAGCTGCTGGAAGCCCGTATCCTGCGTCCGGATGGAGAGCGTTTTGAACTCGCGCACGACGCACTGGCCTTCCGCATCAGCTCCCAACGCTCGGATGTAGAAAAACGCTTTAAGGAAATCGTCGAATTTCTCAAGACCAAATACGAACAGTACAAGCGAAAACTGACCGGCAGGCTTACCGCCCACGAAGTGGCTTTGGTACGCAGCCATCCCGAGCCCAGCCAGATCCAAGAAAAACTCACGCGCTCGGAGTGGCAATATTTCAGGAATAGCGAAAACAGGGTGCTACTTCAGCGCTTCCTCTGGGCGATCGGTGTTTTCGGCGTTTTGCTCCTGCTTTTCCTAAGCTCCCTGGGCTACAATTTTTACCAAGGCATACTCATCAACGAAAAAGATGCGAAAATCGCTGTCCAGGATTCCCTCATCGATCGGGAAACCCGGCTATCGGCGGAACTCAATATTCTGAGCGGAAGCCCTATCGATGAGGCTGAAATCGAAAGGGTTCGGGACCTGATCGAAAAGGACAGCATCGAACTGGCTATCGACAAAATTGATGAAATCCTGCTCAGCCTGTCCGACCGGGAAGAGCCACCGGGGGGTGGGACGTCAACTCCTGTTACATCCCCTGGGGTGATGTCCTGCGACTCTCTCATTCTGCTTACGGAAACTGCCCTGAATGAGGACCCGGAAGATCCCTGCCTGCACAGCGATACCTTCCAGGCCTTCCAGGATGCCTACGAAGCCGGTCGCTGCGCGGACCTCTCCAAAATGGACGTGCTTTGGGAGCGCATTCAAAGCCTGTCCGGTGACTTTATCGAACGAGGCGACGATATCAGTTTTTCCAGCAACGCCGATCCGGCTGAAGTGAAAGAGATGTATCAGAAAGCTGGGTGCCTGCTGCCGAATGACGACAGGATACAGAAGCTGATCAGAACCGGTGAATAATAGCATTGATTTTTGTTTGGGCGATGGTAAATGAAGCGTGGGAATTTATCCGTCTGCATACCACAGGCATATCCCCCCCTTAATAATGACGACCTGCCTCGCTTTGAGGTCCGGTCTCCTATTGCATAAATTAGGCTACGGTCGGTGTTTCACTGTGCAATATTTTTTTGGAAACAATACTATGAGAAACAGACTGCGACATATCATTCTCTTATTTCTGCTCTTGATGAATTGGGGCTGTGAAGACTGGAACCTGCAGCGACTGGACTTCGTCAGTCTTATCATAGAAGACCTAGAAGAGGAGGATAACTTCGTCCGGGTGACCAGCCGGATTACCGATTTGGAACGCGAAACGGTGGACGAATACGGACACGTTTGGAGCCGGAGCACAGATATTCTGCCGACGATAGAACAAAACGAAGGAAGAGCAGCCTTCAATAGCCTGCGACCGGAGGAAGCCCGGGAGCCTTTCTCTTCCCTTATCGATAAAAGGACCCTCGTCCCTAAAACCCCCTATGTTTTCCGGGCGTATGCCCTGATTGGAGGCCGCTGCTTTTACAGTGACAACACCTTAACCTATCAGTCTTCACCGGTGATCCTCCAAACGGACTCCGTTCAGTATGAATCCGGCGACACGGCGAGGGTAGAAGGACGTATTACTGTGCTGGATCAGACAATTGAAGTACTCGACTACGGCCATTGCTGGTCTGCCGGCGATGCGCCGGGGCCAGGCGACAGCCCATGCAGCGCTTTCGGGCCGCTCATTGCTTCGGACAGGGAATTTGTAACGACGATCCAAGCGCTGGAAGACGGGCGTACCTACACCGTGGTACCCTATGCAATCATCCGGATAGCTGGTAACGATATTGAGGTCTGCTACGGCGAGCCGGTTCGCTTCGAAGCCAGGCTGGGGCAATTCTGGTCAGCACTGCAGATGCCGGAAGCCCTCCGCGCACGGGAAGGAGCCCATACTTTCACCTACGGCGACAGCGTCGCTTTTCTCGCCGGCGGACTGTTTCAGGATGGACGGGATACCTCTATACTCAACGACTGCTGGCGCTACTCCACAACGACGGGCTGGCGGCCCTGCCGGGAGAAACTGCCGGTAGCGCTGGCTTTTGGCGCTGCCTTCACAATTGATAACAGCGGATACCTGGGTAGCGGCTGGACGAACGGACAGGGAACGCAGGAGGTAGCGATGACCAACCGCTTCTTCACCTTCGACATGGAGGAGGAGCGCTGGCAGGAGGTGCAGCCTCTGCCCGTCCCCCTGGTTTTTGCCACTGGTTTCAGTGATCAGGGATCAGGTTATATAGGAACAGGACTTGCATTAACCGAATCCCCCTCAACAGGAAATGACACCCTCCTTACTACGGATAACTTCTGGCGTTATGACGCCGAAAACGAAGGAGGCTGGGTGTCTGCTGAGACATTGGGAAGCGCCCGGCTAGGCATGGTTTCCGTGAAGGCTGCCGGACGGGTATACGTTGGCAGCGGTCTGGATCAGTTCGGCGTCGCCCGGAGCGAATTCTGGCGCTTTGACGGCAATGGCTTCGAACCGGTGGAACTGGGCGGCAACCTGGATGCGCGCGGCTTTGGGCTCGCGTTCTCCGATAATTCCGGAAAGGGATATTTGGCGCTGGGTATCGGTCGCAACTTCGAGCTGCCTCAGGATGTACTCCTGCTTTCTTCCGAGGCGGAAGGCTGGCAGCCGGTACTGGAGCTTCCTGCTCAGGGACGGCTTTTCGCTTCCGGTTTTTCCCTGCAGGGCAAACTGTTTTTTGGCTTGGGTGCGCCGCCCGACGGGAAGCCGCTCGGGGATTTTTGGGTGTATACTCCGTAGGGGAGAGGGGGAGATATGGAGAATGGGACACCTCGGCACATTAAAAAATGATTATCAAATCCATGATGCATTGTAATCGCATAAAAGAAAGTATTCCTCCGTGGGCATCGCTGCTGGGACTGGCTGGCCTGCTGGTCATCCTGCCGGGCTGTGAGCCCTGGGACCTGGAGCGGCTGGATCACCCGTCCGTGATCACCCGGGAAGCGCAGGAGGTGACGTCCGTTTCGGCGAAGCTGGGAGGAGAGCTCCGCGGGCTGACTATAGGCCGGGTTTCCCGGCACGGGTTTGTCTGGTCGGCTACCGATCCGGCGCCGGAACTGGATGCGCCCGGCGTAGAAATCGCCGACCTGCGCGGACGGGAAAGCAACGGTCTTTTTTCTTACGACCTTTTTCCGTTGGAAACGCAGGCGACTTATTACTATCGCGCTTTCGCCGTCGTGGAAGGCTATCCGCCCTTTTACGGGGAAGTGATGCAGCTGCAAACTACGCCGGCGCCTCTCGCCATAACCATGGTGCGCATTTCCCGGCTGAGTGAGCAATCGACTACTTTCACCGGCTTATTGGAAGGGCTGCCCCCCGCTGTGGAGGTCGGCGATCATGGGTTTATCTGGTCTTCCGCCAGCCGCCTGCCGGAAGTAGGAGAATGGGATACCCTGCACCTGGGACCTTCCCGTAACAACGGTTGCTTTACGCAAAAGGTGGATTTTGAGTTTCTGGAGGATACGACCTACTACGTGTTCAGCTTTGTGGAAACTGCCGGCCAATCCTTTAACAGCAACCGGTTGGCTTTCACCCGCCGGGGCGGCTGGCGGGAATCATCCGTGGGCCTCGAACCGGTATCGAACCGGGAAGGCGCCGTCGCCTTCACGCTTGGGGATCAGGCCTACTTCGGCGCCGGCACAGAGGAAGGAGAGCCGGGAAGCCGGTTTTGGTCGCTCAGTAGTCAGTCCGGTGCGCAGCCTGCGCCGGAACCCGGACTGCCGGGTGAGGGACAGGCGTTCGGAGTGGGGTTTGCACTGGCGGGAAAAGGCTACGTGGGAACCGGTCTTACTTCCGGAGACAGACTGATAAAAGATTTCTGGGTGTTCGATCCCACGCAGCCGGACCCCTGGTCCGTTCTGACGGACGTTTTTCCGGGCGAAGCCCGGCAGGGGGCGGTGGCTTTCGTGATCGGCAGCAAGGCCTACGTCGGACTGGGTAGAAATGAATCCGGCGAAGCCCTCGCCGATTTCTGGGTCTATGAATCCGGTACAGGATGGGCGCCTTTGAATGCGGAAAATCCGGGGCCTTCCGCCCGTTCCAACGCCGTGGCTTTTGTCCTCGAGGAACGAGCCTATGTGGGAGCGGGAGTTAGCGGAGATTTTACCCGGGAGAAGGATTTTTATCGCTACGATCCGGTCTCCAACCGCTGGGAGCAGGTCGCGGATTTTCCGGGCGATGCCATCGACGGGGCCGTGGCTTTTACCGCCGGCGGGAAGGGCTATGTCGGTCTGGGCAGTAGCCTCTTCGGCGCGCTCAGAGATGATTTCTGGGCATACCGGCCCGACCTGGAAACCTGGGAAGCCGTGGATCCGTTTCCGGGGGCGCTGCGACTGCACGCGCTGGCCTTCACCCTGGATAATACTGGGTGGATCGGCCTGGGCAGCGGTCGCTTCCAGCCGCCGGGAGCCGAATTCTGGCAACTGCCGGGCGATGAGGTGGAGCAGCTGGAATTGGCAGAGGAGTTGTGTCCGGAGTGAAAAATTCAAGGTTCAAAAGTTGAAAAACTGACGGGGAAAAAAGTTTGAAGGGGATTTAGAATGCTGTAAATGTCAAAATCATTAGTACGTATGATATACAGAAAGATTACTGTTCCTACAGGTTGGAAAAGGGTGCTTCCCGCTTTGTGGCTGGGGTTGCTGCTTCCGCTGCTCGCGAATGCGCAGGATCAGCCGGCTTCTTTAGGGACGACGGCGGCGCCCTTGCTATTTCCGCTGGATACCTTTCGGCAGACGGTCGTTGCGGAGATCGACCTGGCGGCCGGAACCGATTCGCCGGTGACCGATACGGTAGCTTTTGCCGGAAGGCTGAAGCAAATTTCCATGGCCCGGGAGGGAGTGAGCACCTGGGATTCTACCGCTTATTTCGTCGATGACCCGCTTACCCTGGAACGCGGCGATATAATCATTTCGTACCGGCTCCCGCCCACCCGGGAGCAGGAATTTTATGAGGTCCGGGTTTCCTTTTCACTAAACGGCGCGCCGTTGCAACCTGACCTCCGTTACCTGCGGGGCGCGGTCGGCAGCGGCATTGAGGTGGCGGCCGGCGAAGAAATCAAAGAGATCGCGTGGACAAACCTGCTGGAGCAGTACATCAACCTGAATGGTGAACTCCGGATGGAACTGACGGTCGTTCTGCACGGAATGATCCCGGGCTGCCTGGAAGTCGACTGTACCGCGGGGATGCCTGCCTTCAACCGCAAGCCTTTCCTATGGGCAGGCATTGCCGGAGCAGCTCTGATCGGAGTAGGGCAAATATTCGATAGCCGGGCAGATGATAAATATGAGGATTACGCCACCTTCAAGCCGCTGGACAATCCGGAAACTGATCCGGAAGACTTGTACCAGGATGCCAACGGGGATCATCACACCTACCTGGCGCTGACCTACGCCGGTATCAGCGTACTGGCGGTCGACGCCGCCTGGTACCTCATCAAGGAGCTATCCCATCAGCGGAAAGTTCGCCGCTACCGGGAATGCTGCCGGGACAACGCCCTGACGATCCGGCCGGTGGTGGATTTACCCCAGGGGGATGGGCTGGCGCAGATGGGATTGAAGATCAGATTGAATTTTTAGAAAAACAGCATATGAAAGCTTTTAAAAAATTATGGCTGTTGCCTCCTTTGCTGTTGTGCCTGGGAGCGGCATTGGCTCAAACGCCGGCCGATCTATTGCGTGAAGGAAAGGACGCCGTCAGGAAAGGCAACCTACTGGAAGCCTACTTCAATTTCCGGGCGGCGCAATCGGCGGCCGCCGTACAGTCCGATTTGTACTGGGAAGCCCGGGATTCGCTGGGTTCCGTCGTCGGTGAGGTTAGAGAGGAGTATCGCAACTTCCAGAGCCGTATCCGGGCGCTCGAGGAAAGGATCAGAAGGATGGAACTGGAGGGTGAAAAACTGTCATTGGATTTGCACAATATCCAGGAGGAACTGGATGAGCAGACCAGGCTTTTGAAGGCACAGTATCGCCGCGCCGAGGCTCAGCGACTGACTATCCTGGCGATTCAGAAAGTGGAACAAGGCAGCCCGGAGGAAGCGCTCCGGCTGGCTTATCTGGCGGAGATGCTTGCCGAAAAGGACGCCGGCATGAGTAAATCAGGTATGACCCGCGCTTTCGGTGACGCTGTTTTCCGTTATCGCAGCGGCCGGGTTTCGATTGAGGCACCCCTGTTGAATGTGGCCTTTTTACCAAAAACCGGACAGGTAATAGCGGCAGGTAAACAGGGAAATATTGCAGTTTGGAATAATGATGATACGAACCTTACACCTTACAGTACTTTCCTGCATACCCCCGCACTGCTGACTGCCGGCTATTCCGACGATGGCGATTATCTCTACACTACCTCTATTGCCGCCGATACGTCCGTGCGAATTTGGTCGCTGGCCGGCCGGGAGCCGCTGCCGGTCTCCGAACAGCACCAGAGCGATGTTTACGGCGCCCGGGTGCTGCCGGACGGAGAGCGCCTGCTCACCTGGTCGCGCGACCGGACGGCCCGGATCAGGAACATTGAAGCAGGTGACCCCGGTTCAGTCGCTTTTGCTCATGATGCACCGGTGCAATCGGCGCGTCTGAGCCCCGGCGGAGATGTCTTACTGACCCGGGGCAACGACGGTCAGGTGTTGGTCTGGGATAAAAAGGGTGAAAAGAAAGGCGTCATCAGGCACGAAGCCTACATCTACTCCGCCGAATTCTCTCCCGACGGGCGTTACATCCTGACAGCTTCCGCTGACGGAAGCGCCCGCCTGTGGGATGTCAATCAGCAGTTAAGGGAGTTCAAATCGATGACGCACGAAGGATTGGTCACCAAAGCCGTGTTCAACCACGCCGGCAACCGCATCCTGAGCACCTCAACGGATTCTACGGCCCGGCTATGGGCCCTCAAGGATATGGAACCGCTTACCTGGGATCAGCATGAGGGATGGGTCGTCGAGGCTGCCTTTTCCCAAAATGACAGCCTGGCGATGACCCGCAGTAAGGCGGGCGATGTATGGATCTGGGATATCCCCAACCGCTCGGTATCCCGTCTGAATGGCCATCGCGATAAAATCAATCAGGCCGTCTTCTCCCCTGACAGCCGTTATGTGCTCACTGCCTCCGATGACCGTACGGCCAAACTCTGGGATACGCAGGGCAACATCGTCATGGACCTCGACGGCTTCAACAGCCCCGTCACCCACGTCGACTTTTCCGGCGACGGCTATCTGCTGGCCGCCGCCGCCGACGGAACCATCGTCGTCAGCCCCCTGCCGGAAACGGTGCGAGCCGAACTCGACCAAAAGCCTTTCAAGGAGATTTACTCCAAGGTGCTGCAATACGGCATCGATTGTGACGACTGGAAGGCGTATCTGGGGATAGACCTGGAATGTCCGTAGACGAAGTCGGAAACCAGAAGCCGGAAGTCGGAAAGTGTAACGCTTTTTGGCATCAGTCGCCAGGGCTACTACCGAAAAATCACCCCTCCTCCTTATAAACCGGATTCGGCAACCGCAGCGTTAGCAGGCGCGTCGTCCAGTCGCGGGCATCGGGTTGTTTCTTTCTGAGTTTCACGATTCCCTTCGCTCCTTCGTCCTTACCCCGGGTTTTTGCCGGCATGGGCAGGGCATCCTGTTGGAGCAGGGTGACGTCGAAGTCCTGCGTGCTGGCGATGATTTTGAAGTAAGCAGGACTCTCCGGCCAGTTGTACGCGATGACGTGATCGGGCAGCGCCAGCGGTACGGCGTCGCCCTCGTAGGCCCAGACCGATTCGCCGGGTTCCAGGCCCACCGTCAGCTCCTGCAGCATTTCCGGGTACACTTCGAATTCTTCCGACAGGTAGAGCAGGCAGACGTGCAACTTGCTGGTATGCCGGTTGGTCAACTTCATGTAGAAAGCCCCCATCCAATCACCTTCTTCGTCTTTTTCAAAACCGATGTTGATCTCATCATTGGAAAGGTCCAAGGGTAATCCCGGTTGGTTGCCTTCCATTTTGAAAACCTCCACCATTACCGGATGCCCCTTAAACAGGTAGCTGTTGGGGTTGTGCAGGTTTTTGACAAATTCGAACTGTGAGATGTGGCGCAGGTACAGCGCCACGGTTTGTCCGGCATTTTCGGCATCGACTTTAGTCTGGCGCACCAGCGGGCGCTCGGGGTCGTGGGGCAGGGTAATGGTGTAGTGATTGTCGCGGATATACACGGCGTAATCGGCATCGTGTTCGCCGCCGGCCCGGTGCACATTCGGTCCGGCATAGGAGAGGTGTTCGGCCAGTGCTTCTGCTTCCGGAGCGATATAGATCTGAATAGGGCTCGACAGGAAACCTTCCACATATCCCCGGTACATACCCTCCGGCGTCATCTGATCGACCATGGCGGGGTCGGCCATGCGAAGGATGGTGTGATCGGCTTCCACCGTATCGATTTCCGCTTCGAAGGTCTGCTTGCCGTCGGCCGATTTTATGTTTACCGTTTTGGCTTCTTTGGATATGCCGTGCATGGCGCCCAGGTCCATCACCAATCCTTTCTTGGGATGCATGACCACATTGCCGTACATAGGTTTGCCTTCGATCTCCCGGTTAAGGAAACCCCGGAACAGGGGATCGGTGCTGCGCCCCTGTGCGTAGATCTGAGGCGTTTGTTTGTATTGGTTTTTAATAAAATGCCGGAGGCGGCTGCGCAGGTCGTAATAAGTTACCGCGCCTTCGGAGCGCTCCAGCACCTTGAGCAAATTACTGGTAAAGATTCCCCCGCCGTTAACCTCGAAGGCCGATTGGTCGGAACTGCAGGCGGCGAGCTGTATGTGCTGGCCTTCGGGGATGACCTCGCCCAGTGGCTTGCTTTTCAGATCTTCCGGGTTAATGCTGTCGGCGAAGACGAACTGCGACCAGTCGCGCTGCGGACAGGCCCGGCTCAGGCGCGCCATCGGAATATGCCGCCGCTCCTGTACCTTTTCCGAATCCTCGCTCACGAAATGATTACGCGTATTGCCGCCCGAATGACAGCAGTCGAAAATGGTTACGATATGGGGGTTGTTCCTCGCCACTTCGTGGAGGAGGTAGCGCAGTTCCTTGTCGGCCAACAGGTTGAAGCTTTCTTCGCCGTTTTCTTCAACGATGCCGTCGTAGCAGACGAGCGTTTCCAGCTTGGCATCACTTTCAAAACGCCAGATGGTTTTATCCGCTTCTTCCTGGGTGCCGTGACCCGAATAGTAAAACAGCGCGACATCATCGGGGCCCGCTTTCGCTAAATGATTCCGGAATCCGGCGACGATGGCATCTTTAGTGGCGGCCTCGTCGGTCAACGCCTCGATGCGTACATCGTAGTCCTTATTTTGTTGCTGCAAATATTCCTGTAAGCTATTCACATCATTGATACAGCCATTGAGCGGACGAACCGGCGGCCGGTATTTTTCAACACCGACCAGGAGGGCAAATAGTTTTGACATTTGAACCAGGGGTTTTGTGTTTGGTCAGAAAAAGGAAAATAGATGGTATTAACTTCATTAAGGTAGTATTTTTCCCCTGAAATTTGACGTAAGTACTTTACAGACACAGAAACTTCCTTCGGATACTTTCATCTTTTCATAAAGTTGCTTAACTTAATCCTAATAACATTCAAAAAGCCAGAAAACAACGACAACCTTACTCACCGCCGGTTTTTCCGGATTATCAATTTTTCTCTGGCTCTCCCTCACTGGCTGATGATCGACAGGGTCCTTTATGGCTCCCTCCGAAAGTAGGCGATTCGCTGAAAGCTTATCATCAGACTCCCTACGCATTCGAATTATGAAAAATTTTCATAGCAGCAATTAGTTTAGATAGGTTTCGAGGGCATTCGGGTGCAGTAATCCGGTGCCCTTTTTTGGTTTGAGGTGGTTTGGTTTTGTTTAATCGCCCGTCGCTAAGCCCACTTCTGCGGTTCCTCTCCGCCCTCATTCCTCGGGAGTATCGATTACCCACATCTTTGGTCGGGGCTGAACTTCTGCGGTTCTACGGTTTATCCCCGCCCATCCTTCGGCAGGTCGGGTAAATGTTCTACGGTTCCGTCCTGTTTTTAACCTTTTTATATAATTGAGCGTAAAAACCATTGGTCTTCAGCCAATGGGATGAAAGCGAATGTTTTTTTGAAATACTTTGTTTCTAATAGTTGCAATTTTGAATATTTTTGTGCATATTAGTGTTGTCAGTAAAAGACGTAAAAACCTCGTTAGGGACTAGCGAGTACACGGGTGGAGAGAACGTAAGACTCCTAACTCTTTTTGAGCAGCGAGCTATTCTCTGGGAAGCCCGAAGCCCGCCAATCTTCAGATGGTGGGTAGTTCACTTCATACATGGATCCAGTAGCGGTCTCAGACCGCAGGATATTTGGTCGAGGTCAGAGACACTCGACCAACAGTCGGTTCGTATGGACCATCGGCTATTCCCCACCTTCCAAGTTTCGCCCAACGGCGTATTCGCCCCGGCCATGGACAATCGACCATCTACTATGGACTACTTCGCGCACCTGGTACCATAGCTACTCGTTCGTCCCAGAAGACCTGCAGGTCACGCCTGGGGTTTCGGCAGAGGTAAACGCCGGTGCCGCGCTCGCGGGCCAGCGGATTTTCGACCTGGCCGACCAGCCGGATGTCCTCAAAGAGCTCGACAAGGTCGGGACCGAGCTCGTCGTTGATGTAGATGAGGGTCTGGGCATTCAGTTTTTCGGGTAACCACAGGCGGTAGGTATCGGCGAAGCTAATGGCCCGGGGCAGGTCCCACTGTGAACCGTAGTGATCGACGGCGGCGGCCTGACCGTAATTATCACCGTAGATGACTACTGCTTCTCCGGCCGCAGTAAGGTCTTCCGCTTCGGCGGCAAGGCGGGCGATTTCAGTCCACCCCAGCATGTCGGCGTAGTCCTGGGGCAGGGGATAGACGCGGCCGTTTTCCCAGCGCATGGGCGCATCGAGCCCAATATCGATCAGATAGCGGCAATAACTGGTCAGCCGGTCCATTTTCAATACCGGTACGCCCAGCGGCAGGATCGGAAGCAATAGTAGTAACATAGCAAGCGGGAGAAAGATACGACCGGCGAGTATCTTGATCCAGGAAGCCCAGGCCACACCGCCCGCGGCGAGCAGCATGGGGTAGATACCGAGGGTGTAATAACTTTTTCCACTGAAGAGAATGAATATCAGGATGACGCTGATGAACAGGCCGGCGGCAGGGCGGAACAAAGCGGCCCGTTCATTGAATAGCAGCCAGCCCAGTCCACCCAGCCAGAGGATCAGGCCGGGGAAATTCATCAGTAATTGATCCAGTACAAAACCGGTCAGCGTGACATTACCCAGTTGGTAAGCGGCCAGTTCCTGCATGTGGGTCCATACTGGAAAATCATGACTGTACTGCCAGATGAGGTTGGGCAGAATCAAAATCAGGGCGATCAGGGCGGCCTCCCCTGCTGCTTTCGACCACAGGACCCGCCGCCGGCTGCTGAACAGGAGTACGGGAACCAGGGCGATCAATAAAAAGCCGACCGAGTATTTGTTGAGGAAGCCCAGTCCGAAGGTGAGGCCGAACCACAGAATGTCCCGCCGCTCCCCTCGCCGGAGGTAGCGAACGAAAAACAGGGACATGAGGCTCCAGAGCAGGATGTCGAAAACGACGGGCTGAAACAGGTGACTACTGCGCAGGTAGGCCGGTGAGACCAGTACGCCGAAGCCGGTGAGGATCTGCGCGTATTTTCCACCTCCGAACTCCCGGGCGATGAGAACGGCGACAGCCAGCACGCCACAGCCCGCCAGCAGTGCCGGAATGCGCGTAGCCCACAGGGCATCGCCCAGCGTGTGCTGCGTCAGCCAGCTGATCCAGCCGATCAGCGGCGGGTTCGACCAGTAACCGAAGGCGGGGTGATCACCCAGCGCCTGGTAGAGCAGCTCGTCGCGCTGAAAGCCGTAGCGGCTGAGGAAGGCCAGGTGGAAGCCGAATTTGGCAATGATCAGCAATGTAACGGGGCGCCAGTAATAAAAAGGTGGGTTCGTTTCCATTTTCAGGTATTTTAGTACAAGGATGCTTAGTGCGCCGGGAACTAAGTTCATCACAGTTAATTCGGCTTCTTTTCGCGGAATCCTTCGTTGCTCGTCGGTCAGGTAGCTCCGGCTATCTTCCCTTCTCGCGCCTCGTCTACCACCAAAATAACCTCGCCTAAACTACGACGAACTTAATTCCCAGCGCACTAAAGACAGACGATCCACTAATTTTTTTTGACAATTGACCGATTAGGGGAGACAAACAGCACCCAGTACCCAGTACCCAGAAATATCCTATCTTCGCTGCTATGACGAGCGAATTCTGGCAAACCCTCGGACTGACCTTCAAACTGGCGGCAGTGACGACGGTGTTTCTGTTGCTGCTGGGCATTCCCATCGCCTACCTCCTGGCGAGCTGGCGCTCGCGCTTCAAGCCTCTGGCGGAGGCGCTGGTCAGTATGCCGCTGGTATTGCCGCCTACGGTACTGGGGTTTTACCTGCTGCTTGCTTTCAGCCCCGAAAGCGCTTTCGGACACTGGTTGTACGAGCAGTTGGGTATCAAGCTTGTTTTTACCTTTTGGGGCCTGGTCGTGGGTTCCATCATTTACAGTTTACCTTTTATGGTTCAGCCCATACAGTCAGGTTTCGAAAAGCTGCCGCCCAACCTGGCTGAGGTGTCCTATACGCTGGGAAAATCGAAGCTGCAAACTCTCTGGAAGGTATTGCTGCCCAACATCAAGCCTTCGCTGCTCACCGGCATGGTCCTGTCTTTCGCGCATACGGTAGGGGAGTTTGGCGTCATTCTCATGATCGGCGGGAATATTCCCGGCGAGACCCGCGTAGCCTCTATCGCCATCTATGACGAAGTAGAGGGGCTCAACTACGCGCTGGCCAACCGCTACGCCCTGGTGTTGGTCGCCTTTTCCTTTTTCATTCTGCTGGCGGTGTATTACATCAACCGCCGGCTGACGGCGACGGAAAGGCTGTGATTCCGACTTCCGCCCGCCCTCACTCCGTTCGGCTCGGGTAAACCTTCCGCTTTCCGCTTTCCGACTTCCGACTTCCGCTTTCCGACTTCCCACTTCAATATCTATCTTTACGGCTAATGTTAAGCATTCAGGTACAAAAATCGCTACACGCCGCCGGAGGCCCGATGCTGCTGGACATCGATCTGGCGGTGGCGCCCCACGAGTTTTTGGCCATTACCGGCCCCTCGGGGAGCGGCAAAACCACGCTGCTGCGACTGATCGCCGGCCTGACCCGGCCGGACGAGGGGGTGATTCGTTTTGCCGAAAACACCTGGCTGGATACGGCTAAAAAACGCTACCAGCGGCCCCAGCGCCGCCGGGTAGGTATGGTTTTCCAGGACTACGCCCTCTTCCCCAATATGACTGTTGAGGAAAATCTCGCTTTCCCCCTGGAAAAAGGCCAACCTCGAGATGTTGTCGACGAACTCATACAGATCATGGAAATCGAAGAGCTGGTCGACCGCTATCCTGCCAAGCTCTCCGGCGGGCAGCAGCAACGCGTCGCTCTGGCGCGGGCCCTGGTGCGCCAGCCCAACCTGCTGCTGCTCGACGAGCCCCTCTCCGCTCTCGATCCCGATATGCGCCGCAAGCTGCAGGACTATATCCTGCGCGTGCACGAGCGCTTCCGCCTAATGACCCTGCTGGTTACGCACAGTGAAAGCGAAATCCACAAAATGGCCAACCGGGTGATCCGGATAGAGGAAGGCAGAATCGTGGAGCAGGGGGTGCCGGCGGCGGTCCTGCGCAAAAGCAGCGCAGTGACCTTGCACGGGGAAGTCGTTCAGGTGACGCACCGGGCCGGCGCCTGGATCGCGCAGGTGCATATCGGCGATAATGAGGTGGAGGTGGAGGTGGAGGAAGGGCAGGTTAAATCGCTGACGCCCGGAGCGCCGGTGATGCTGAGCTGGGAGCAGGAGCGGCTGAGGGTGACAGGGTGAAGGGTAGACAGTGGAAGCGTTTAACAATTATCGCTTTCTCGTGCTCTTTTTCAAACCGTAACTTCTTCAAACGGGCGTCTTTTTTGGGGCGAATGAAAATCAAATTTTTATTTAAAAAATGTATTTTGTTAAAAAGCACCTATGAATAAGACCTCCTTATTCCTCTTACTAAATCTGCTTGTGTTCTCGGTTAATCCTCTGTTGATCGCCCAATCTTCCGACCGCCCCAACATCCTCTTCATCCTCACCGACGACCAGCGCTGGGACGCCCTGGGCTACGCGGGCAACGAGATTATTCAAACGCCGCATATGGACCGGCTCGCCGCCGAGGGCGTATATTTCGAAAACGCCTTTGTCACCACGCCCATCTGCGCCGCCAGCCGGGCCAGCATCATTACGGGCATGTACGAGCGCACCCACAACTTTACCTTCGGCACCCCGCCGCTGGCGCAGGAGTACGTCGACATTTCTTACCCCAAACTGCTCCGCGAGGCCGGCTACCGCACCGGCTTCTTCGGCAAACTGGGGATGAATCTGGCCAGCCGAAGCGACACCAGCATTTTTGATGAAATCTATACCACCGGTACAAACGGATATTTTCGCCTGACGGGCGAGGGCAGTGGTGAGCATATGCACCTCACCGATCACACTACCGACCGGGCGATAGATTTTATAAAAAACGGGGATGGCCGGCAGCCCTTCTGCCTGTCGATCAGCTACAACGCCCCGCATGCCGACGATGCCAGCCCGCAGCAGTACTTCTGGCCGGCTCGTCACGATTCGTTGTATGCCGGGGTAACTATTCCAGAGCCGGCGCTGGGTGATCCGGCCTATCTCGAAGCATTACCCGGTTTTCTGCAAGATAGCCTGTACATGGGCCGCATCCGCTGGCGCTGGCGTTACGACAGCCCGGAGAAATACCAGCGCATGGTCAAGGGCTACTACCGTATGATCACCACCATTGATGACAATATAGGCCGTATCAGGGAAATATTGGAAGAAGCAGGGCTGGCCGATAACACCATCATCATCCTGATGGCCGACAACGGCTACTTTCTCGGCGAACGGGGCCTGGCCGGAAAATGGCTGATGTACGACAACTCCCTGCGCGTGCCCCTGATCCTGTACGATCCCCGCGCCGGGCAGCAGGGTACGATATCCGAAATGGCGCTCAATATTGATATCGCTCCGACCATCATCGATTTCGCCGGGTTGGATATACCGGCAACCATGCAGGGACAGAGTCTTCGTCCCTTCACTCAGGGTGAAGTGAATAACTGGCGGGAAAGCTTTTACTGCGAACACCTTTTCGATATCAACTATATTCCGAAAAGCGAGGGCATACGCACCCGCCGTTGGAAGTACTTCCGCTATCTCGATCATCCCGGGACGGAGGAACTGTATGATTTGGTAAATGACCCATCGGAGGTCGATAACCTGACCGGTCAACCAGAACACCAGGATCGCCTTGAAGACTTTCGACGGCGGCTGAAATCAGGGATGAAAGATTTAGAAGCGGCCGCGCTTCCGGAAAGGTGATGCTGCTTTACAAAAGGGATGGATATGTGACTGTAAGGATAGAACTGTTGGTAAATCGTCTTTAATGCTGATGACGGAAGCTTTCAAGCTCTTGTTCCGGGACTATCCATGCTAAAATTAAAAAATGATGAACTTTCCATTGGCAATAAAATACGGCCCGCGCCTGGGTTATCCAGGTTTGGTGTGTTTACTGACCATATTGTTTTCGAGCGCCTGTTCCTCTACAAAGAGCAGTTACGGCAAATGGGAGCGCATCTTCAACGGCAAAGATCTGACGGGCTGGCAAATGAAGATCACCGGCCACGAGCTGAACGAAAACTACAAGCATACCTTCCGCGTAGACGACGGGAAAATGGTGGTGTCATACGATCAGTACGATAGCTTTGACGATAAGTTCGGCCACATTTTTTACAAAGAAAAACTCTCCCATTATAAATTAAGGCTGGAATACCGCTTTGTCGGCGAGCAGGTGCCCGGAGCGCCCGACTGGGCCTATAAAAACAGTGGGGTCAAATTCCACGCGCCACCGCCGGAAACAATACCTAAGGAGCAGCGACTGCTCGTCGCCGTGGAAGCCCAGTTGCTGGGCGGCAACGGCATGGATGAACGCCCGACCGGCAACGTCTGCACCGCCGGTACGCACATCGAAATGGGCGGCGAGCTGATTACCCAACACTGCACCAATTCTTCTTCCAAAACCTACCACGGCGATCAGTGGGTGACGCTGGGGCTGGAGGTGCGCGGCAATGAGAAAGTCATCCACCGCATCAACGGAGAGGTAGTGCTGGAATACGAAAAGCCGCAGCTGGACGATAGCGACACCTTCGCCCGGCAGTTAATGGAGCAGGGCTTTCCAAGGATGTTGAGCGAAGGTTACATCGCGTTGCAGGCGGAAAGCCATCCGGTCGAATTCAGGAATATCGAACTGATGCGGCTGCGGGAGTAGTCCCGGCGGCAGATGGAATAATCGACCTTCAGCCCTTGCCTTTACAGTGATTCCGAAGTGGCGATGCCTGCCTTTGGGTAGAACTGATCGATGTAGCAGGGTATAAACAGTCCTATATTCATCATTCCAGCAGTTCTCCTTGTTCCGGCACCCGGTACACCCGGCGCAAACTGTCCAGCTTTTGACGCAGCATGGCTTCGACCTGGTCGTAAGTGGCATCGTCGATGACATTATTGACCTCGTCGGGATCCTTTTCCAGATCGTAGAGTTCCCAGGCGTCGATATCGTCGTAAAAGTGGATGAGTTTATAGCGGCCGCTGCGCACGCCGTAGTGTTTTTTCACATCGTGCCAGCCGTGGGGATATTCGTAGTAGTGGTAGTACATTGCCTCCCGCCAATCTTTGGGCGTGTCGCCGAGGGTAATGGATCGGAAAGAATGGCCCTGTATTTCCTCGGGAATACTTACCCCGGCAAAGTCGAGCAGGGTAGGAGCGAAGTCCAGGTTGAGTACCATAGCATCAGTTGTCTGTCTGGCGGGAACGGCGGCCGGATAGCGCATCACCAGCGGCATGCGCAGGGATTCTTCGTACATAAAGCGCTTATCGTACCAGCCGTGCTCACCGAGATAAAAGCCCTGATCGGAAGTATAAACGACGATGGTATTTTCGGCCAGTCCCTGCTCGTCGAGATAGTCTAGCACTCTACCGATGTTCTCATCGACAGAGACGACCGTACGCAGGTAGTCCTTCATGTAACGCTGGTATTTCCACTTGATCAGTTCTTCGCCGGTGGGTTTGCGCTCGCGGTATTCGGCGCGCACCTGATCGTAGTGGGCGTCCCAGGCGGTGCGTTGCCCGGGTGTCATCCGCTCGAGGTTATTCAACCAGCTAGCGACAGGATCAGCGTCTTTATTGCCTCCGGTACCCGGATCTTCGCCGCCGAAGTCTTCGGGCATCAGTTTCATATCCAGGCTCATGTACATGTCTTCGATGCGCATGTCCTGTTCGCGGGCGGCGGCAGAGCGGGTGGCGTAGTCGTCCCAGAAGGTTTCGGGCAGGGGAATAGTATCGTCTTTATAGAGATCGAGGTGTTTGGTGTTCGGCATCCAGTTACGATGCGGCGCTTTATGGTGGTAGAGGAGGCAGAAAGGTTTTGAGGCATCGCGATTTTCCAGGGTTTGCAGCGCCAGGTCGGTAATGACATCGGTGGTATAGCCCGTATAGGTGGTCGTATCGCCGTTTTCGACCATCTGGGGGTTGTAGTAGGCACCCTGGCCGATGAGTACATTCCAGTAATCAAAGCCGGTGGGCGCTGTTTTCAAGTGCCACTTTCCGACGATGGCAGTTTGATAGCCGGCCTGTTGCAGCAATTTGGGGAAGGTGAGCTGACTTCCGTCAAACACATCCCGGTTATCCCGCAAACCGTTGACATGGCTGTATTTGCCGGTGAGCAAGACGGCCCGGCTGGGGGCGCAGATGGAATTGGTGACGAAACTATTGTCGAAGCGGATGCCTTCCCGGGCGATGCGGTCGATATTCGGCGTCTCGATGAGCTCACTGCCGTAGCATGAGGTGGCCTGCACAGCGTGATCATCCGTCATGATGAAAATGATATTGGGCGGCGCGGAAGCGCTCCCTTCCTGTGAGGCAGTATCCTGCTGACAACTCCAGCAAAAAGCAATAACTGCAGCGAGGGATAATATTCGGGCCATGAACCGTTTTTTTGTAATATGGGTTAAATGATTTTTTCCATTACATGACCCAAAATACAAAAAAGCGGGAGGTTATCACATTGCCGGCTCCTCGCGCTTCGGTGCGTCCATATACATGTTGCCGCAGCCTTGGTAGCTTTGGTCTTCTCTTTCCACTGTGAAGGAATGAGTGAAGTCGCCTTCCTGTATGCCTTCTACCTGGCAGGGTTCTTCGGTGATTTTGACGGTGAGTGTAGTATCGCCTGAACCCAGTCGGTAAATAGTTTGCTCATTTTCCATCACAGACGGGCGGAAGACGTAATAGCTGGTATCCCGGCCCTCATTATAAACAAAGGAGACGCGCTTGGGGTAGGGGTTAATCGTCAACTGCCAGCTGGAATTAGCTCCGCTGGCTTCATAAACCGGCTCCAGGTATTGACTACAGTCGTCAGGTATTTGTTGTTGCATATTGACGATCTCACTGACGACAAACATTTCTTTATCTTCCGCATCGCCCAGTTCTCCGTCCTGTGTTTCGGTGACGCGTACGCTACCGCGCAGCTCGGCATATACGGGGTAATAAATATTGGCCTGCATGAGGGAGTCGTAACTGGCTGTTAAGCGGTTTTGCTCATCTACTATCCACAGGAGTTCACCTGAGGTGCAGACACGGAACATTTGCGCTTCAGGGCCCATATAAACGAGGCCTTCCCAGACTTTGTCTTCAGCTATCGGATCTTCTTCGGCAGATTCATCTCCCGTACCCTGGCATCCGAAGCTGAGGGCCAGGCTCATAGCAAACAATATCGATAGGATTCTCATTATTCTGATTTTTTCTGTAACAGCAATAAAAGGGCATCATCCTTCTTTTGACGATGACGGTGTTTAGCTTTTTAACAGAAAAAATCGGGCCTGTTGTTCATTAGCAGCAAACCATGTCCTCGATGGCCTCGTCAACTGAGATAATCTGTCCGCGGGCATTACCGATTTCGAAATAGTTATCCCAGCCTTCGGCCCTGACGGCTTTTTCCAGCATGTGTACGTGCCCCCGGTTGGGCATTTTCCATACGGCCATATAGCGGTAATCGGCATCGTTGGGCACATCGCCGTCGTTGAGGGCCAGCCCGACGAGCTGGATTCCGGAATCGACCATCTTGTTGATGCCGGTACTCATTTGAAAAAGATATTCCTGCCGTTGTTCGCGGGACAGACCATCCCAGGTCTTCCGCGGCTTCCACATTTCAACATACAAATACATAGTGGTGCTTTTTCGGTGATGAATAGGCTTGGTGATGAAGAGAAGCGTTTGGCAAAACGCGTCTTCTTAGTAGCACTTCCTCTAACTTACGGCAGGAGAGAAGCATGGGAAATGACGACTGTGGAGCGTGAGGGTGATTTTTCTCATTGGGTGGAGGTGAAATTTGTGTTTTGCTAATCAAGGGTTAGGGAAATTTGCTTATTCTTGAAAACAAAAATAGCGACATGCGGACTTCCTTACTCTTCACTCTACTCTTCCTCGCTTCTGCTCTCCACGCCCAGGAACGGCAAACCGAATACGTCTTCCTTCTCACTTTCGACGGCCTGCGTTGGGAGGAGCTTTACGGTGGTATAGACAGCGTACTCATGACCGATGAGCGTTATGTCGACAACGTAGAAGAACTCCGCGAGCGCTTCTGGGCGCCAACCCCGGAAGCGCGTCGTGCGAAATTGATGCCTTTCTTCTGGAGCACCCTTGCGGGAAACGGGCAGTTGCTAGGCAATCGCCGGGAAGGTAATAAGGTAGATGTGACCAACGATCACTGGTTCTCCTATCCTGGCTACGGAGAAATCCTGACGGGATTCGCCGATCCCCGGATCAACTCCAATGATAAGATTGCGAATCCGAACCGGACGGTGCTGGAGTGGATCAATGAGCAACCGGGCTTCAAAGGGCGCGTCGCCGCCTTTGCTTCCTGGGATGTATTTCCCTACATCATTAACGAGCAGCGAAGCGGCATTCCCGTCAATGCAGGTTTTGAGAAAGCCAAACACGAGCAGCTGAGCCCACGGGAAGTATTGCTGAATGAGTTGCAGGACGAAATCCCCAGCCCCTGGGGCTCGGTGCGCCTGGACGCCTTTACGCATCACTACGCTTTGGAATACACCAAAAGATACCATCCCCGCGTGCTGTATATCGCTTATGGCGAAACGGATGATTTTGCGCACGATGCCGAGTACGACCAGTACATCAAATCGGCCCATCAGACCGATCAATGGATCCGTTCACTTTGGGAATACGTACAGCGCGATCCCGTTTACCGGGGGAAAACTACTTTTCTTATCACCACCGATCACGGCCGGGGCGACAAGGTAAAGGAAGAATGGACGAGCCACGGGACCGATATCGAGGGCGCCGACGCTATCTGGCTGGCCGCCATCGGCCCCGATACGCCCGCCCTGGGAGAACACCGAAAGGAGGGGCAGTACTATCAGAATCAGGTAGCCAAAACCCTGGCCGCTTTCCTGGGGCTGGAATATGCGAACGAAAAGGAAGTGGGAAAGGTGATTGAGCCCTTCCTCTCCGAAGCTGGAAAATGATAGGTAGTCTGATTGACAGGCTGACTTTTAACGGCCAGCCTGTCAACCTTTGCCAGCCAGCGCAGTTGTCTCTGCCCGCAGAAAATACAGGGATACCTACCGGTCCATGATGCCGGCGATCATCTCGTGCGGGATGGGATTACCGATATTGACGCTAACCCGGGCTAAAGCGAAGGCCCCTGTACATCTATCCCGGTGCCGGCTGTACTTCGCCGATGGTCATTTGCTCATCGCTTTCCTGGTAGAAGGTAAAACCGAAGAACACCAGCATCATCTCATCGGCCGCTCTTTTTTTTAAAATTTCTGGCGGCGGATCAAATTACCTTATCCATCAGGGCGAGCGCAATGATCAGCGCTACCCATATCAAGCCATTGTTGAGAATATGTTGCATCCGCGGCGGGGCAAAGTAGCGCTGTTCGTAGGGATCGACGGCCGGCTCCCTCTCAATCTGATCCAGCACCTGCTCGGCCTCGGCGGGTTGCGGGCTGCTGAGGCTGCGAAAGAATTTCCGGAAAGGTTCGGAGATGCCGCCGAGGAACAAGCCCAGTAACAGCATGGCCATACCGTTCCCGAAAAAGTGTTCCGGGGTACTGCCGGTGATCAGCCCCCCCAGGCCGCCGAGAAAGAAGAGTAACAGTAATTTCGCCTTGACATCGGGATGGCGCATGCCCTGCTGGTTTTTGTTTAACAACTGATATTCAACTAAGGAGGCAGGAGCTTGGTTTGCTCATTACTACAATATACAGCCCATTAGGAATAAAACCAACATCAAAAGAATGTTCCCTTATCTGCCGAAAGGCAGCTTGTTAAGAACCCCGAGAATTGCCTTTTTCAACGCCGCCCCTCTATCTTTTCAGATTGCGCACATACCGGATGAGCTGGTCGATTGAGAGATCGAAGATCGCCTTGCTCTGGTGGGATTTGGCGATGCTGAAGCTGCCTTCCAACGAGGCCAGGATGAAGTAAGCCAGTGCTTCTTCGTTGATCAGGGAAGCCAGCTGCAGGTTGTTGCCGGCGCGGACCAGCGTGCGGGTCAGGGCTTTATGCATTTCACCGAGGATTTGGGTGAGGCGTTCCTGGAAGCCTTCGTCGAGGGGCGCCATCTCCTGAATGAGATTATTGAGCGGACAGCCCAGCTTGATGCGTTCCTCGTCAAATTTGGTTTTAAACTGCTCCAATACCTGGATGATGCCGTCGATGGGCTGATCCTTGTATTCGTCGAGTTGTTGCCAGAGATTGATATATTCCGGCGCCAGGATTTCTTCCACAACTGCGTAGCCCAGTTCCTGCTTATTGCGAAAATAATGGTAAAAAGCGCCTTTGGTAATACCCAATTCTTTGATGACCTTATCGGTCCGGGTTCCCTGAAACCCCTGCCGATGGATGGCCCGGTAGTTTTTTTCAAGTATGCTTTGTCTCGTATCGTTCATAGTTTGGGTGTATATACACACCGGTCGGTATGTGACCGGAGGCAAAACTTTAAAAAAATAATTCTAAGTATTTTTAGCGCTGGCTATTTGTACGAACTTTTACCGGATTAGTTGCCTGATTTTGAGATTTCTATTTGGTTTTCCGAAAGGGAAAAAAGCCAGCAGCTGAGTTAAAACTGAATTAAATACCATGTCAAAGGAAATAGAACGAAAATTTTTGATTGATACCTTGCCTGACTTTTTGCGCGAAGGCGCCAGGAAAGTAACCATAGAGCAAGGTTATATCGCCCTGGAGCAACAAGGGCACGAAGTGCGGTTGCGGAAGGTAATATCGGATCAGGGCGGGGAGTATGTTTATTTGCTTACTGTAAAAAGCACCGGCGAATTGGAGCGTGCAGAGTATGAGGTAAAACTGGAACAGGCCCAGTTTGAGGTTCTATGGCCGGCTACCGAAGGCCGCCGGCTGGAGAAGGACCGCTACCTGACCGAAAGGGGTAGCGTACATTACGAAGTGGACGTTTATCACCGGCCGCTGCGGGGGCTGATCGTTGCCGAGGTGGAATTTGAAACCAAGGACAAGGCCCGTTCTTTCGATAAGCCCGAGTGGCTGGGACAGGAAGTAACCGAACTGAGTTTTCTGAAAAACCGCCGCTTGCTGCAGTTTGAGAGCTTTGAGGAGTTAAAGGAACAATTGTAAAGCCGCACTCATTTCACCAGGAGCTGGTAGTACCGGATAAGAACAAGCCCGGAAACAAAGAGGAATAGACTTAGCAGCCCCATCGCATGCACCACATTGTTCCCCTGTTGGAAAAAGGGCAGGGCGAACAGAAGCAGGAAACCGGTGCGGAAAATAATATTGGTTAGAAAAAAGATACTGCCTGCCCGTCCGAAGACCTGATTGGGAATGTGATTGAATAGAAAAGTAGTGCGCAATACGCGGGTGCCGGCATTGGTGAAGCCGAGGAGGAACATGACAAAGTAAAAGACAAAGCCGCCCTGCGTAACCGATAAAGTGGCGAAAATTCCTGCCGCAGTGAAGGTGCTGAGGATGACTGCCATCGGCCTGGTGGTCCACTGGAACAATCGTTGAATGGCGACTCCGCTGATCAGGGAGCCCAGGGCAAAGTACATTTCCGAGGCGGCATACACATCGCCGCCGAGCAAAAGATGATCACTGACATATTTGGCGCCGAGGTAGAACAGGACCAGCAGTACCGTGACAAAAATAGAGTAGGAGGCCACCCCGAAGAGAAAAATATTGGGATGTTCCTTTAGCCAGTGATACCCGACGCGCAGGCGAGTGAGCGCATCGCCCGTCTCAGCCTGTCGTTCCAGCAGCGGAACATAGCGGATCAGGGCGATGATGAGAAAACTGAGTACGTAAGTGCTGCCGTCAAGCGCGAAAATTTCGTAGATGGTCCAGGGGGCTATCTCCCATCCCGTTTGCAACTTGAAACCGAATAGGTTGAGTACACCACCACGGGTTCCTTCCAGCAGGATAGCCGCGCCGGCCCCGGCGAGCATAGAGGTAGTCTGGTTCATCACTTCAATGATGGAGGTGATGCGGCCGTAGTAGCGCCGCTCAGTGATTTCCTGTACGAAGGTGTAGAGCGTAGGAAAATGCAGGTTGTAATTAAGAAAAGTGACCATGAAGATAAAACCCACCAGGAACCAGGGAAGACCTTCCTGGTTGAACCCAACGCCGGAAATAATAAACAGCAGCGTAGCGCTGACGGCCGTCAGAGCCAGAAAGAGATGTTTGCGGTTGAAACGGTCGATCAGGGTGCCGGCGTAAGGGACCCAGAAAAAGGAGATGATATTGGTCAGGACATACATGAGCCCGAAGCGCCCCATATCCCCCGTCTTAGCGAAATACCAGGGAATAGCGAGCATGCTGATGCCTTGTGCTATACCGGAGATGGCGTTGGCCAGAAAGAGTAGCATGAGGGCCGGGCGGTTTTTCATGACTTCACAGGTTCAGTGTTTCAGGGCTATGCAATTTCCCTGTTGCCATACATACAGACGATTCACCAACCGGTGCCTTCGTGATCATGAGCTGAGAAAGGCATTCAACATGGAAGCCATCCTTCACAACACTTCCATCAGGGTGCGGAAGGCGACGTATTTATCCTTAAACCGTTCCATATGTTCGGCCTGCAGGCGTTTGGCGTCCTCTGCCTGGTAGCGCTGGAAAGCAGGCATGTCCGGGGCAAAGTACTGGATGGCATAGGTGACTCCGTCGGGTTCCTCATGCAGAATGCGGCATAGTTTGTGCTCTTCGAATTTGCCGGTGGCCATAACATCGGGAATGTGTACCTGCTGCATCCAGCGGAGCCATTCCTCATGAACGGTTTTTTCTACTTTGACGGTGACATTATATAGGATCATGGAAGTTGGAGGGTTGAGCGTTGGAGTTTGAAAAGTTGAAGGTGGAGAGGATTGCCCGGCCACCTTCCAGTAATTAAAGCCTTTTGATTTTGGCGCCCAGCGGGTTGAGGCGTTCTTCGATGCGCTGGTAGCCGCGATCAATTTGATGAATATTATGGATGATGCTGGTGCCTTTGGCTGACATGGCGGCGATGAGCAGGGCGACACCGGCGCGTATATCCGGCGAGCTCATTTCGATAGCGCGGAGCGGAAAGCGACGTCCGAGTCCGATGATGGTGGCGCGATGCGGATCGCAGAGGATGATCTGCGCCCCCATATCAATGAGTTTGTCAACAAAAAAGAGACGGCTTTCAAACATCTTCTGGTGAATCAGCACGCTGCCGTGGGCCTGGGTGGCTACCACCAGCACGATGCTCATCAGGTCGGGGGTGAAGCCGGGCCAGGGCGCATCGTAGATGCTCATGATGGAGCCGTCGATAAAGGTTTCGATCTCGTATTCGTCGTGTACGGGAATGTAAAGGTCATCTCCGCGCACTTCTGTGAGTACGCCTATGCGTTCGAAGACCCGGGGGATAATACCGAGCTGGTCGACGCGGGCGTCTTTAATGGTGAGTTCGGATTGTGTCATGGCGGCCATACCGATGAAGGAACCGATTTCGATCATATCGGGCAGCAGGCGATGGCTGGCACCGCCGAGCTGATCTACTCCTTTAACGGTCAGCATATTGGATCCGATACCGGATATACTGGCGCCCATACTGTTCAGCATCCGGCAAAGCTGTTGGACATAGGGCTCACAGGCAGCGTTGTAGATAGTGGTTTCTCCTTCGGCCATGACTGCCGCCATAAGAATGTTGGCGGTTCCCGTCACTGAAATCTCAACCATGTGCATATAAGCGCCCCGCAGAGCAGGCGCCTCCACATTGTACTCATTGGTATCGGGGTCGAATTTGAATTCGGCGCCCAGCATTTGCAAACCGGCGAAATGCGTGTCAAGCCGGCGCCGGCCGATTTTGTCTCCGCCGGGTTTGGGCAGGAACGCCTTCCGAAAACGGGCCAGCAGGGGGCCGATCAGCATCACAGACCCCCGGATAGAGCGGGCCTTTTTCCGGAATTCCTTACTACGAATGTAATCGAGATCTATGTCCTTTGCTTGAAAAGTATAGGCGTCAGGAGAATTCTGCGTAATCTCCACGCCCAGGCCACGCAACAGCTCCAACAACTGCCTGACGTCGCGGATGTCAGGGATATTGGAAATGTGCACTGGTTCAGCAGTGAGCAGGGTAGCGCACAGTACCTGAAGGGCCTCGTTCTTGGCGCCTTGAGGGGTAATTTCACCTTTCAGGCAACAGCCACCTGTCACCTCGAATGCATCTTGAATCATAATCAGTGGGTTTGCGACCCAAAGATAGGAAAGAAAAATTCTCAGTTACCGGCCGGCCGTCATCAAGTTGCTATTCCACCCGGCATCCTTTAACATAGCATCTCTTAGCCCTTACGCCGGCTACGCCCGCCGCCTTTGCCGCGGTAGCTTTTGCCGTTGCTGCTGCGCCGGCCGCTACTGGAGCTGCTACTGCTGCGACGACGATTGGAATCGGTCAGCTGATCGATTGAAGTGTCTTCATCGAGGCGGAGTTTGCCCTTCGAGAGGGTCGCCAGATCGTTTTTGATGATTTCATCGCTAACGTAGTGTTCCTTGTTCCAGGTACGGTAGGCGAGTTTCATGTAGGATCCGATGACGCGAACGAAGCCGTCGCGTTTGGGGCCTTCGGGCATTTCCAGCGCCTTTTTGATAAGCCGCTGTACGTTGCTACCGTAATGGCGAAACTTGGCCGTCGACTCTGGATACTCCACCGGATCAGGTCTTTTATAAGCTTCTTCCGGTTTGGGAACATCGCCGCTGGGGGGCACTACTCCATCCAGTTCGTAATCAGCGATTCGGAAGACGTGTTTCCAGAGTTTCTCCCGGTAGTCGTCCAGGTTGCGGCTCTGAGGGTTCATTTGCTGCATAAGGTCAACGATTTCCTCAATAAGCTGCTGTTTTTCAGCCGGGTTTTCAATCGTCTTGGCGTAATTAATCAGCTTTTGAATATTACGGCCGTATTCCGGGATAATCAGTTTTTCCCGTTGGGAATTATATTCCATATCTAAACTCATGATAAAAAATTTTCATTAAATAAGTTGCTGTTGCTATTCCACGGTTACGGACTTGGCGAGGTTGCGGGGTTGATCCACGTTGCAACCGCGCATTACCGCGATGTGATAGGATAACAGTTGAAGCGGAATAACGGAAATCAAAGGGGTGAGCGGTTCTTCCGTCTCGGGGATTTCAATGGTGTAATCCGCCATTCGGCTGATGACGCTGTCGCCTTCTATAACTACTGCAATTACCATTCCTTTCCTCGCCTTCACTTCCTGAATGTTGCTTGCGATTTTATCGTAGGCGCTCTTATTGGTAGCGATGACGATGACGGGCATATTTTCATCAATTAAAGCAATGGGCCCGTGTTTCATTTCAGCGGCCGGATAGCCTTCGGCGTGAATATAGGAAATTTCCTTCAATTTGAGTGCTCCTTCCAATGCTACCGGGAAATTATGACCCCGGCCCAGGTAGAGAGCATTGTGCCGGTCCTTGATTTCGCTGGCAATGTATTTGATTTGATCGTCGTACCGGAGCACTTTGGCGACCTTTCCGGGAATGGCTTCCAGTTCATTTAACAACTGTTGGAAATAAGAGTTCGAAATAGTGCCGCGGCGATGGGCCAGATTGAGAGCGATGAGGGTCATCAGTGTTACCTGGCCGGTAAAGGCCTTGGTGGAGGCCACGCCGATTTCCGGTCCTGCGTGGATATAACTGCCGGCATCGGTCATGCGGGCGATAGAGGATCCGACCGAATTGACGATGCCGTAGATGAGTGCGTCTTTCTGCCGGGCGATTTCGAGTGCGGCCAAGGTGTCGGCGGTTTCTCCTGACTGGGAGATAGCGATCACTACATCATCAGGACCGATGATGGGGTTGCGGTAGCGGAACTCGGAAGCGACTTCCACTTCCACGGGGATACGGGCGAGTTCCTCGATAAGGTATTCACCGATCAGGCCGGAGTGCCAGGAAGTGCCACAACCGACAATGATGAACCGGCGCGCACGGGCGATGCGATTTTCGTATTCTTCCAGGCCGCCCAGTTTGACCAGCCCTTCGTCAAGGTTGAGCCGGCCGCGCATAGCGTCGGCGATGGTAGTGGGTTGTTCGTAGATCTCCTTGAGCATGAAATAATCATACCCTCCTTTTTCGAGTTGCTCAATCTGTAGATCCAGCTCCTGAATGGCCGGCGTTTGCGCCTGATTGCCCATGGTGCGGATTTTTAGTTCCCCGGCAAGGGACACTACGGCGATCTCTTCGTCGTTGAGATAGACTACTTTCTTAGTATGCTCGACGATAGGGGTGGCGTCGGAAGCCAGGAAGTATTCACCGTCGCCAATACCGATGACCAGTGGACTGGCTTTACGGGCGGCGACCAGCTTGTGGGGTTCCTCCCGGTCTACGACCACAATAGCGTAAGCCCCTACCACGCGCATCAGCGCGAGCCGGACGGCCTCTTCCAGCGGAAGTTGATCGCGGTTTTGGATCTCTTCGATCAGGTGGGTGAGTACTTCGGTGTCGGTTTCGGTATGGAATACGTGGCCTTCCCGTTCCAGGGTTTTCTTCAACAGGCTGTAATTCTCAATGATCCCGTTATGAACGAGGGCCAGGCGCCCGTTGCCGGAAGAATGGGGGTGTGCATTGACATCACTGGGTTCGCCATGGGTAGCCCAGCGCGTATGGCCGATCCCGGTCGTTCCCAAAGGCAAATGCTCCTGAGCGGAGGCTTCCAGTTCACTGACCTTGCCTTTCTTTTTCAGGATCTGGATACCGCCGTTGAGCAGGGCGACGCCGGAGCTATCATAACCCCGGTACTCCAGCCGTTTTAGTCCTTTGATAAGAATGGGGTAAGCATTTTTCTGGCCGACATAAGCAACGATTCCACACATGGTCTTGATTACTTTTTGAGGTTGAGAATAAGGTGTTATGTTCTCGAAAAATTAGTTACAGAGATTTTGACCGGCGCAAACAGGATTTAGCCCATCCGGCTGTTACAGAGATGATAATCGTCAGCGGGCTGCTGCGTTACCTTGGATAATCAAATGCCAGCGTATAGGCTGTGGATGTTAGTGAAGTTATATAGATGGACAGCCTTTGATCAGCAGGATGCAAAAAATAGTTTTTAGTAGCACCTGCCTCGTAGGGGAAGTTTCAAATTGAGCTTAAATATATGTAGTCTTTATCAATTAAGCAACTGCTATTGCCTGAAGCAACAGCTTTACAAGCGAGTGAAGGCTAACCTCAACTTAATATTTTTGATCTGGTTGCCCGGCCCGTAAAGGACTATCCGCTCCGGATTTTCCGCTTTTGGAAAAGCAGAAAGAATAAGCCTCTTAGATGTACTGTTCTGGAGTGCCTCCTGCAAGTAGGCGGAAATATTCATGGTATAGCTGCCGGTGTCCTCGTCATACTGACCGCCGAAGGCGCCGAGGCCGGTTCCGGAATTGGCCGACAAGGAGATGTCCGGGATGACCTGCAAAGCGCCACTGCTGCTTCTGGTGGAAAGAATGAGCTGTTCCGGCAGCGGAAAGCGTGCTGAATCTACTGTCGGCCATACCTGTAGCTCCAGTTCTGCTTTATTGATGATGATGTTTTCAAATCTTTCCTGATCCAGGTCCAGGAGCTCGATTTCGGTATTCAGTCCGGCCATTCCCTGCAGGAAGAGTAGACTGTCGCTGGTTTCATAATTATCGATAAATGCTTCCGCCGGGGCGCCGGTATAATCGTGCTCATAGCTGGAGAGCCGGGCTGCCGCATTATCGACCTCAAACTGAAACTGTCGCTTTATCGTATCGTCCTGAGTGTAGTAGAGATAAATACCGGCGCGTGCGTCATTGAGGTCGAAACTGAGTAAGCCAGGTGTACTTTGCGTAGGCCGGATCTGCAGCCCTTTGAAATAGTCAAGCCAGGTGGAATCATTGGCAGTGACTGTCGTATCCAGGCCGAGCAATTCTTCTCCGAGTCCCTGACTGAGTGGAATGCGCAGATGCGGGTAAGAGACCGTCTCCTGAACATTGCTGCTGACGTATTCGACGACTTCGATGCTATCCAGAGAGGGGATAAAATCAAAAGTGGCGAGCGGGTTGGGGTCGGTGGCGAAGGAAATGTTGGAATAGTACAGTGCTATATTACTCATGTCCTCGGTTAGGCGATGCACTTCCAGGCTGAAATTTTTCCCTTCGATTTCACCATACACCTTGGTGGTATCATAAGGAAGCACCAGCACTACTGAATCCAAAGCGGTATCGGAAAAGTCGGGTTTGGACCGCTGCAGCCGGACCTGGCTGTACAGAGTAGCTAAAGACTGGCCGAACAGGGGGTCTTCAAAATCTCCGAAAAGGTAGTTGTCGAGCCGCTGATTGAGGGCTGGGCCGTATACCAAGACCGTATCGCCGCGTATGACCCTGGCGCGAAGGTCCAGCGAATCGGTAAAGCCTACGTTCACCTGATCTTCGTCAAGCAGGTCGGTACCCAGGGTAATCGGGTCCTGACAACTGGTAAGCATCGTCGTGGAAATAAGCAGAAAGGCCAAAAGCCTTGTGATATATTTCATTGTCATAGTGTCCTTACGTAAAAGATCCTTCACAAATTGTGTCGCTTCGCACGAAGTTCGTCGAAGAAGAACACCAAAAAATATGTACGACCCGTTGGCTAACGGGTCGTACATCAGGGTATTCATTCGACAAAGAGTGAAAAATGTATTTTCGGGTTGGTTGAGCCGGTTAACTTATTCCGTCACTTCCTCTGTGAGCAGGGTGTTGTAGAACTCCAGGTAGGCAACCAGGTAATCGTCTTCATCCTGATAATCCAACACCGGCTTATCAGTTTTGTCCAGTGTTTTTTGAACGGAATCTTTGATCTCTTCACTGCCTTTGATCAGAGCATCGGCATATTCCATCGCTCCTTCGTGCAGGCTGACGCCGCTGCCGTTCTGATAGGCTTGTAAATCTTCTGGAGTCAGGTTGTTAATCGTGGCCTTCGCCAGGAAGTTATCAGAAAGTTCTTTACCCAGTGAATCATTGTATACAGAATAAACCACCTTGGCATTCTGGAAAAGCGGTTCGTTCTTGTAGGCGGTTTTAATGTACAGCGGAATAAGGCTGGTCATCCAACCGTGGCAATGGACGATATCCGGCGGCCATCCGAATTTCTTGACAGTTTCAAGCACGCCCTTGCAAAAGAAAACCATGCGGTCAGCATTATCCTCGAAAGGCTTCCCATCTTTATTAGCGAAGATGGCTTTGCGCTTAAAGAAGTCTTCATTGTCGAGAAAGTACACTTGCATGCGGGCTTCGGGTAAAGAAGCTACTTTGATGATCAGCGGGTAATCGTCATCATCGACGATGATATTCATACCGGAAAGACGGACTACCTCGTGCAGGCGATGCCGGCGCTCATTGATGGTTCCGAAACGGGGCATCAATACACGGATTTCCATTCCATTATCCTGAATATACTGGGGTAGTTCTCTGGCTATTTTTGAAACTTCGGAGAGTGCCGTATAAGGCTCCATCTCCTGCGTTACGATCAGCACTTTCTTTTTACTCATAAATCTAGAATATATTTACGGAAAACAATTATTATCCGTTAATTCAATGAACAAGACTGCAAAGATAATAAAAAAGCGTTGTTTTTTGGTAAATCCTTGTATATTAACGCGTTTTTTGCAAAGAGAATTATATTTTGCGGGTTTGCTCCGGGTTGTTTCATAAGCGCCCTGTAATCAACGAATGCAGTTTCTTTTACAAGGAGTCGGACCGAGCAGGAATTACTATATGTTACAATCATAGGCCAAAAAAGTTCTGCCTGGCTCTTTCCGGCGCCCGTGCGGAAAGAATAAAACGAAATACCAACTATGCTTTTCTACGAGCGCGTAGCGCCATTGCAAAAATACCTGTCCCGGCATAAGGAGTGCGCTGTCGGTTTTGTTCCGACCATGGGCGCTTTGCACGAGGGCCATCTTTCACTGCTTCGTCAGTCTCTTGCTGAGAACGACCTCAGCATTTGCAGTATTTTCGTCAATCCCACTCAGTTCAATGACGCCGAGGATCTGGAAAAATATCCCCGTATGCCGGAGCGCGACCGGCAAATGCTGGCCGACACCGGTTGTGACCTGCTTTTTATGCCCGCAGTAGAGGAAGTGTACCCACCGGATCAGCACCAGGAGGTGGATCTGGACCTGGGCAATCTGGATAAAGTGATGGAGGGAGAGTTCCGCACCGGTCACTTCAGGGGTGTAGCCACCGTTGTCAAGCGCTTGCTCGATATTGTACAGCCCGATCGGCTGTACATGGGGCAGAAGGACTTCCAACAATGGGCTATTGTCCGCGAGATGATCCGGCAGCTGAATTTGCCGGTGGAACTCAAGCGTTGCCCTATTGTTCGCGAACCCGACGGACTGGCCATGAGTTCGCGAAACCAGAGACTAAGTCCGGAGTTCCGGCAGCGGGCCCCGGCTATTTACCAGGCTTTGTTGCATGCCCGTGAACAGTTTGAATTCTTGCCACCGGAAAGCATCGAGAAGTTCGCACTGCAGGAAATAAAGGATGCCGGTCTGCGGCCCGATTATTTTGAAGTCGTCAACGGCTTTACCCTTCTCCCCGTCAATGATCCCCGCCGGCACGACTTTATCGTCGCCTGTGCTGCTGCATGGGCCGGTGATGTGCGGCTCATCGATAACCTGATCTTAAAAGCGTAATTGCTTCCTACGGCCTCCTGGTCACTCACAACCACCAGATACCACCGATAGGGGGACAGATCACGGTGACATACTGAGACCAGGCCTCTCTATAACTACGAATAATCACTCCGCAGGATACCAATCCAGCAGGCGCACCTCGATATCCGGATTTTTTGACTGCACCAATTTTTTAAATGCCTCGACATCGCTAAACTTGCCCCCACCACCGCGGTAGTGGAAGGGATAGACCACATTGGGCTGAAAATCGAGTACGGCGCCGGCCGCCTGCTCGATATCCATGGTGTAGGGAAGATTCATACAGATAAAGGCAGCGTCAATGTTCTCGAGGGCGCGCATTTCGGGGATGTCTTCCGTATCACCGGAAAGGTAGACGCGCTTGCCGCCGATAGTCAGCACATAGCCGTTGCCGCGTCCTCTAGGGTGGCGCGAGTCCTCCGTCTCCGGCAGGTTGTACATCGGCAGGGCTTCAATCTTGATGCCTTTCCAGGTTATTTGTTCGCCGTTGGCCAGGGGCCGAACCTTCCTGAACTGAAGGTCCTCGACTTTTTGGGTCACGGCCGTCGGGGCAATCAGCGTGGCCTTGCCCAGGTCCAGCCCGGCGAGTGTTTCCTGGTTGAGGTGGTCGCCGTGAACATCGGTGATGAGTACCAGGTCGGGAGGACTGAATTCCTCAAATTTTTCAGCACCTCCGTAAGGATCCAGGAAAATAGTCCTGCCGTTCCATTGCATGACCATAGTGCTGTGGATAATGGGCGTAATGGTCAGGTCGCCTTTTTTGGTGGAGATATTTTCCGACTGAGCCTTCAGCAGGCCGCTACCGCATAGGAGGAATAGAAGGATGGAGATTCTCATGAATATGGGTTTTACTGGAATAGGAATAGAATTTTGGAAATTTTGTTCATAGTCATTCCCCTGGACAAAATACGGGGAGAAAAAGGAAAATAGAACAACTTAGAGCCAATTTACTTCTTGATGTGGGAGGATCTCTCCACTAAATCTTTCATTAAATAATACTATTATATGAAAACCCTATACATTTTTCCACATCCCGACGATGAATCTTTCGGACCGGCGCCGGTCATGTACCGGCAAATTCAGGAAGGCCAGGAGGTGCATTTGCTGACGCTTACCCGGGGCGGCGCGACCAAGCAACGCTTCAAATACGGCTACAGCAAAGCAGAAATGGGCGAAGTGCGGCTGAAAGAGATGGAAGAAGTAAACAAAGTGCTGAACCTGACCAGCATGGAAGTCCTGGATCTGCCCGACGGCGAATTACACAAAATGAATCCGCTGGACCTCGAAGGCATCGTGCTGGACCGGCTCAATAAAATCCAACCTGATATCGTAGTGACTTATTCGGTTCATGGGATCAGCGGGCACCATGATCACCTGACCATCCACCCTGTCGTAAAAAGGCTGTACAGCGCTCTTCAGCGAAACAACTACTACGATTTCTTGCGCCGGCTGGCTTTCTTTACCCTACCGGCGCCCGAAGGTTCGGAACGGGCGGGCGGAAATGCGAACGTGCGCCGCACCCCGAGAAAGGATATCGACTGCATCCTGCATCTTAATGAGGAGGAGCAGAACATTTTAAAAAAATCCCTTTACTGCTACGAAACCTTCATCGATGTTATCGAGGAAACCGGCGTCATAGAAGAAATAGGGGATAAGGTGCATTTCGAGTTTTTCGAGGAGCAGCAAGACCCGGTGCTGCCATCGCTGACTGCTGGGTTATAGGTGCTGGATGCGCTATTTGCTTTTCGCCGATCATAGTAGGCTGGGAATTAAGTTCACCATAGTTCTCGGCGCACTAAGGCTTGCCGGGCTCCAAAGAGCCAGACCCCCTGCAAAAGAGCACTCTGATTCGCTGCGAATAGCGAACAGCCAACCACCCGCTGGTTTTTACAAACCGTCCGGAGTATATAGTCCAACTTCTCACATTTCCCTATCTTTGCGCCCTGAAAAGAACTATCTTCGAAACTTTGACGTTCGGCAATTTCACCAATAAGCAGGAACAGATTAGGAAAGACCGGACTATAGAAAATCAGGTAAGGAATGAAAGTCTCGCTAAATTGGCTTAAGGATTACATCGATATAGACCTTTCACCGGAAGAGATCGGGGAAATGCTGACCGATATCGGTCTGGAAGTGGAAGGTGTGGAAGAAGTGGAAAGTATTAAGGGAGGGCTCGAAGGCGTCGTCGTCGGCGAGGTGATAGAATGTGACAAGCACCCCAATGCTGACCGTCTGTCACTAACCAAGGTGAATGTCGGTAATGGCGAGGACCTGCAGATTGTTTGCGGCGCCCCAAATGTGGCCGCCGGGCAGAAGGTACTTGTCGCTACGGTGGGAACCACCTTGTATCCGATAGGGGGGGAGCCCTTTGAACTTAAAAAGGGCAAGATTCGGGGGAAAGTTTCCGAGGGCATGATTTGCGCCGAAGATGAGCTCGGGTTGGGGCACGATCACGAGGGCATCATGGTGTTGCCAGGGGAAGCCGAAGTCGGTACGAGCGGCCGCGAGTATTTTAAGGTGGAAACGGATGTGGTCTACGAGATCGGCCTTACGCCCAACCGCTCCGATGCCACCAATCACCTGGGCGTAGCCAAGGATCTGGCGGCCCGCTTGCGGGTCAATCACGGGCACAGCGGAGCAGTTCGCCTGCCCAGTACAGACAAGTTTCGCGTGAATAATCACGACCTGCCGGTGGAAGTAGAGGTGGATAACCACGAGGCCTGTCCCCGCTATGCCGGTCTTACCATTAAAAATATTACCGTAACGGAATCGCCGGAATGGCTCAAAAAACGATTGCGGGCCATCGGTCTTCGTCCTATCAACAATATCGTCGATATTACCAACTTCGTACTGCACGAACTTGGACAACCGCTGCACGCCTTTGATCTCGACAAGGTTGAGGGTAATAAAATTATAGTGCGCACTTTGCCGGAAGGCACTCCCTTCACAACCCTCGATGAGGTGGAGCGCAAGCTGACCGGCCAAGACCTGATGATCTGTGACGGAACCGGCAACGGCATGTGTATTGGCGGTGTATTCGGCGGCATAGGAACCGGCGTTACTGAAAAGACACAGCACCTGTTCCTCGAATCGGCGCACTTCGATCCGGAGTGGATCCGGCGCACCAGTATGCGGCACAACCTGCGCACCGATGCGGCTAAAGTATTTGAGAAGGGAAGTGATCCCAATATCGCAGTATTCGCTCTGCAGCGCGCCGCCCTGCTGATAGTGGAACTGGCCAAAGGTGAGATCGCTTCCGATATTATCGATATCTACCCCGAGCCGATTGAACCGGTAAAGGTGGACGTTTCTTATGCCCACGTCAACCGGCTCATCGGAGAGGAGCTTGCTCCGGCTACGGTAAAAGCCATTCTGACCGCCATGGAAATGAAATACGTTCGCGAGGACGAGCAGGGCTTCACCGTAGCGGTTCCCACCAATAAAGCTGATGTCACCCGCGAGGCCGATATTATAGAAGAGATTCTGCGTATTTACGGCTTCAATAATGTGCCGATGCCGGCAAAAATCACCACGACAATGACAGTGGGAAAACACCCGGATCCGACCGAAGTGCGCGAAACCATCGGCAACGTCCTGGCGGCTCGCGGGTTGCACGAAATGATGGCCGTTTCTCTTTCCGAATCCAAATACTACAAGGAATACCTGAGTTCAATTCCCGGGCAGGAACTCGTTTACGTCAATAACACCTCCAATGTACACCTGGATATCATGCGGCCCAGCATGCTCTTCAGTGGGCTGGAAGCTGTGCGCCACAATCAGAACCGGCAGCAATCCAATATCAAGTTGTTTGAGTTTGGACGAACCTATCACCAACGGGAAGACGGCTTCGAGGAATTCAATCACCTGAGCCTTTTTCTGGCCGGTGACCGGCGGCCGGAGAGCTGGCACGTACAGGAACAACAGCAATCCGATTACTACACGCTCAAGGCTTTCGTTCAGCTGGTGCTCGACCGGCTGGGCATTGACAGCTATCAGGAATCAGCGATGCAGGATGAGAGGTTATCCTACGGATTGCACTTGCACCGCGGCCCGCAAACGCTGGTCGAATTCGGTAAGGTGAATCCGGTGCTCGTTAAACAGATGGACATCCGCGGCGAGATTTTTTACGCCGACTTTCACTGGGACGCATTGATGCGCGCCATCGCCAAGCACAGCATTCAGTATGAGGAACTTAACAAATACCCTTCGGTGCGAAGAGATTTGGCGCTGGTTGTTGAAAATTCCGTTAAATTTAGTGATATTGTGGCAATTGCCCGTAAAACAGGTAAGAAGCTGATAAAAGATATTAACCTTTTTGACGTTTACGAAAACGAGGCTCAACTCGGCGAAGGCAAAAAGTCATACGCTGTGAGTTTCATCTTTGAGGACCCCGGCAAAACGCTCAGGGATAAAGAGGTCGATAAAGTCGTCGACAAACTCATTCAGGCTTATGAGCAAAAACTGGGAGCCGATATCAGAAAGTAAACCGGAAACCCGGTATTAGGCAAGAAGCAATCCCGATATGAACTTATCTGAAAAGATAGACAGCATCGCGCTAAAGGTCCGCGAAGTGGCCTTCAAGCTGGAGCGTTTGAAAAAGGAGAACGCAGTCTTACGGGAAGAAAATAAAATGCTCAAAGCGGAAGTCGATCACCTCAAAAAGGGATCGACCGGCGCAGTGAGTACTGATAATTATAATAATGGACAGCAAGCAAGTGAAGACGAGGAGCGAGTAAAAACAGAGCAGTCCGATAAGCTTAGAGCGCAAATAGATCAATACATCCAAGAGATCGATCAGTGCATTGAGTGGTTAAATAATAATTGATTGTGTGGAAGGGCAAAAAGCTAAAAATATCACGGTACTGATAGGAGGTAGGCCTTATCCGCTGAAGGTTCAACCGGAGGATGAGGCAACAATCCGCAAAATTGTAAAGGAAGTCAATGAAAAAATTAACCGTTTTCAGTTGACCTACACTAACAAGGACAAGCAGGATTGTCTGGCCATGACCCTACTGACCTACGCCGTGGACCTGCACAAATCCAGACAAACCGCTTCCGCTGATACGGCGCTTTCCTCTAAGCTTTCTCATCTGGACGAACTGCTCGATCAACTCGTCTCCTGATCTACTCACCGCTTCGCTGGATCATTGCAATCATTCACATTGTAAAATTCAAATCATATGGATTTTGGAATCGCATTAGCGATCGGCTTGGTTGTAGGTGTAGCAGTTGGTTACTTTATCGTGCGGTTGGTCATGGGAAAAACCAGCCAAAAGCAAATAGAAGAGCTCAACGCCAAAGCCGATCTCGAAATTAAAGAAGCCCGCCTGACGGCGAAGCGACTGATAGACGAAGCTCAGACCAAGGCTGATAAGATCCTCGACCAGGCCGAGAGCAAACACGATCGCATCAAGCAAAAGAAAATACAGGAGGCCAAAGACAAATTCAGCCGTCTGCGATCGGAGTTCGAAAGTGAAAAAGCTTCCCACATGGTGGAGATGAAGGAGCGCGAAATGGAGGTGAAACAGCAGGAGGGAGAGCTCAACCAAAAGCTGGACAAGTTCCAGGAAAAGGTGAAGCAACTGCAGGAGCAGCAGGCCGATCTGGAACACAAGGAAGCCGATATCGCTGCTGTCCGCGAAACCGTCGAAAAGCAACTAAAGGTGGTGGCCCGGCGCAAAGAAGAGCTCGAGGCCGCCAATGAGCGCCATATCAAAGAACTGGAAAAAGTAGCTAATCTAAGTGAAGCCGAAGCTAAAGAGCAGCTTATCGAAGCCGTAAAAGCCAAGGCTGAAACCGATGCCATGGCCCTCGTCAAAAACAGTGTGGAACAGGCAAAAGCTACGGCCAGTAAAGAGGCCAAGAAGATTGTCATTCAGACCATCCAGCGTATGTGCGCGGAATATACCATCGAAAATACCGTCTCCGTCTTTAACCTGGAAACCGACGACCTCAAAGGTCAGATCATCGGCCGTGAAGGCCGCAACATCCGGGCGCTCGAAGCGGCTACCGGCGCCGAAATCGTCGTTGATGACACGCCGGAGGCGATCGTCATCTCCAGCTTTGATCCCATCCGCCGCGAGGTGTGCCGGCTGGCTCTGAAGCGACTCGTCGCCGACGGCCGCATCCACCCGGCGCGTATCGAGGAAGTGGTCGCCAAGGTGCGCAAGCAGCTCGATGAGCAAATCGTCGAAATCGGCGAACGTACCATCATCGACCTGGACCTGCACGGCCTCGATTCCTACCTCGTCAAGATGGTCGGGCGTATGCGTTTCCGGTCCTCCTACGGACAGAACCTGCTCAAGCACTCTATCGAAACGGCGAATCTCTGCGCCATCATGGCCGCCGAGTTGAATCTCAGCCCCAAACAGGTCAAACTGGCCAAACGTGCCGGCCTGCTCCACGATATCGGCAAAGTGGCGGAAGAGGAAAGCGAACTGTCGCACGCTATTCTGGGTATGAAACTTTGCGAAAAGTATAAGGAACACCCCGCTGTCTGTAACGCCGTTGGTGCTCACCACGATGAGGTGGAGATGAACAATATCATCTCACCGATCATCCAGGCCTGCGACGCCATCTCCGGCGCCCGCCCCGGCGCCCGTCGCGAAATCCTGGAAAGTTATCTTAAGCGCATTGGTGAACTGGAGGAACTGGCCATGGCGCACGACGGCGTACAGAAAGCTTACGCTATGCAGGCCGGCCGCGAACTGCGCGTCATTGTCGAATCCGAAAAGGTCACCGACCAGTTCGCCGACGACCTGTCCTTCATGATCTCTCAGAAGATCCAGAACGAAATGCAGTATCCGGGACAAATTAAAGTGACGGTGATCCGCGAAAAACGGGCCATTACCTACGCGCGATAGTAAGAAGAACTTTGTCAGCTTCCCTACAGAATAGGATAAATCGAAAAGGCTGAACAAAATATGAGCAAGGGCAGTGTTGGTTTCCAACACTGCCCTGCTTTTTTGTGCCCTCATAGCTTTTGACCGGAGACGGGCGTTCGACAGCCATCCCGATCATCTCGTCTATCCCGGCAATCTCTTCAAAAAAAGAGGGGCAGCTTATGGCTGACCCTCTGTTTAATATGGGCACTTTACCTTACATTGTATTTTTAACCGAAACAGGAGAATACTGCTTCTTCTTTTTTTCCTCTAACGCGGAAAATTCCAATCTTGTTTAGCGATGAGCAGTTAATAAGTGTCGTATTTCGATAGTTTTTGATTGCTCGTCGCTTAACCCGGATTAAGTGCGCAAAAAAATCCCGGCTGGCCGGATATTCACTCTTCCGTTCTTCTCTCGCGCTGTTCGATTGACGCAATCACCTCCAGGGCATTATCGTAGGTTTTTTGCATGGCTTCAGCATTGTCTTTACCGGCAAATAGAGCCATCTCGCAGGTGTGGATGACCGAAAGGAATTGCTCGATAGCTGCTTCATCCACCTTTAATGTGCGCAGTTTTTCCCGGACGTTCTCCTTGCTCATTTCGGAGCCGGGGATCTGCAGTTTATCCCCTACGTAGCCCAGCATAGCCTTGGAAACTTCATCGTAGAAACTGCGGGGTTGGTTGAGTTGGCGGAATTGCTCTGCCTTTTGCAATCTTTGCCTGGCCACCTTTTGGGCGCGGCGCCGGCGCAGCAAGCCGGGATCGGTGGACTGAAGTCGGCGCCGATACTGACGGACGACTACTACGCTGCCCAGCAGGAGAAAGGGCATCAACGAAAGCACCCAGAAACCGGGAGAGCCAAAAAAGGTGTAGCCGGAGCGTCGCAGTGAAGTATCGGTTTTGATAAAGTGAATATCGGTCAGCGGCGCTGCGGCGGGGGCTTCGATTGCCGGGCCGTTAACGGAGCGGCTGCCTTCGGCTACGGTTAGCTGATACTGATTTTCATCGAGTACGACATAGCGGTTGCTGTCCGGTTGAAAATAGGCAAAAGCCGGTTGCAGTTGAAAGTTCCCGGCCTGTTTGGGCAGGGCCAGGTATTCGATAGTTTTTTCACTGATTAGGCGCCCACCCCGTTCGATGATGCTTTCATTCAATATTTTAGGTTCATACGCTTCAAAGGAATCCGGGAAGCGAACGTTCGGGGGCAGTACCCGTTTGATGTCCCCATCTCCCCGGATGGTCAGCTTCAGCGACAGCGCATCGTCGGTGCTCAGAATGCGGCTTCCCAGGTCAATGGTCAGGTCAAACTCGCCAACAGCTCCGGTAAAAGCTTCGGGCCGGGGTTCCGGCAGGGGCATGACCGTGATATCGACCGGCTCGGTTTGAGTGAGTAGTCTTTTTATCTGTCGGTTGAAGAAAAAAGAGTTGGCTCCTCTGCCGCCGTCGCCTTCAATCACTCCGAGCTGAAGCTGCAATGGGTTGATGGTCAGTTTTCCGGTTTGCTGGGGGAACAAGGCTACCCGCTTGAGTACCTTGGTTGTATACTGCTGGCCATCGATGACCTCGCGCATAATCCGGCCGTCGTGCCTTTTCAGGTCTTCGGCGTAAAACCCCTGGTAGTCGGTTTCTTCCAGCACATTATAATTCTCGATATCGATAGTGGTGTAGAGCTTGTAATCCAGGCTGATCTGCTGACCGATATAGGCCTCGGTAGCGCTAGGCTCGGCGCGGATAAAAAACTCGCCCTCGCCTTCCTCCGTTGGTTTGCCCCGCACCACGGAGATGGATACAGGCTCAGTGCGCAAGGTGTTTCCGCCTACTTCAATAGAAGCTGCTCCGATGCTAAAGCGACCGATTCGGCGCGGCTTGAGGCTATAACTGTAGCTCATCTGCCGGGTCACCTGTCCGTTGATGATGCGGGTGCTGATAGAGCGGGAAGGGCCTGCCACGACTACGAAATCACGGAACGACGGCGCCTGGAAGTTACTGCCGTCGCCGTCGCGCAGCGAAAAAGTCACCTCGAAGTAACTGCCCAGCAGTACTTCTCTGGCATCAGCACGGGCTTCAAAAGAAGGGGCGTCCTGGTTCCTGCTGTAGAGCGGCAGCAGCAGAAAGCTTAGGAATATAGTTTGGACAAGTGTTCTCCACATATGCAAGCTTATAATTTATAGGTCTTGCGCTTTTTCTTCTTTTTTACAGGTTCATCCGGCTGAAGTTCGGGGAATGGGAACTGCAGTTCCGGCCAGTCGAATTCCATGCGGAAGGACTCGCCCATTGGGGCAGGCTGTTCGATGATGCCTTCCGGGTTGGGCAGAGCGATAATTTCGAGGGGCCGGGTTTCCAGCGCTTCTCCCTCCACTACGATGCTGGCCGGCTCGATATACAGGTTGCCAATCTCGCGCGGCCGCACGTGAAAGGTATAGGTTATTTGCCGGGAGACTTCGCCGTTGATTACACTCATGCTGGAGGAGATGTTCGGGCCGCTCGCTTCAAAGTCCTCAAAGGCGGGAGCCGTGAACGCCTCTCCTGAACTATTCTCCAGCACGAATCGCAGGATCAGGTAATTATCCATCAATACGGTATCACTGCTGCACTCCACTGAAAAGGAAGCATCGCTTTGCGCCTTTGTCCAGGAGGCAATTAACAGGCATCCGAATAAGAAGAGTATCGCTTTTTTCATAGTTAATGGTGTTTTGAAGTGTTCAAAAATAACCTTTTCTATTACCAATCCTTTCCCGATTTCGGCTTTTTTCCTTCCCCTTTGCGCATCTTCTCCTGCACCCTGCGTTCTTCCTGCTCCATAATTTCCAGTAGTTTACGCGCTTCTTCCTTGTTGAGGTCGCGCACTTCTTGTTGCTGCTGCTGGGAAGATTGCTGCTGTGTGTTCTGTTGATTTTGCTGTTCCTGTTGCTGCTGCTGATTCTGTTCCTGCTGTTCCTGTTGTTCCTGTTGTTCCTGTTCTTCTTGGCTTTGCTGTTGTTGCTGCTGTTGTTGCTGCTGTTGTTGTTGCTTCCGTTTTTGGGCCAGGGCCAGGTTGTATTTGGTCTGCATATCATGGGGGGCAAGGCGCAGAGCATCTTTGTAAGCTTCGATGCTCTTGTCGTACTGCTGGTTGTGATAATACGCGTTGCCCAGGTTGTGGTAGGCGTAAGACCTGGTTGTCGGGTCAGAAGCCCCCTCAACGGCTTCCTGATACTGGCGTACGGCCTCCTCAAAGCGGTCCTGCTGGTAGATGGCGTTACCGAGGTTATAGGCGCCCTGGGCGTTTTGTCCTTTTTGCAGCGCTTTGCGGTATTGTTCTTCTGCCGACTGGAATTTCTGCTCCTGATAATTGCCGTCGCCGCGGCGCAGGAACTTGTGAGCCGACCGGCCGCTCAACTGATCCAGGAAAGGCAGCCGGGCGTCTTGTGCAGCGACAGGGGCTGCCATACTGCTGAAAAATAAGAACAGAAGGAGACTTATACCGGGTAATGCGTTCATGAGTATTCAGATTTATATCAAACTTCAAAAATGTCTTTATCGCGAAAGAAACGGCTGCGGCGATAGGAGATAAAAAACTCGATCAGCAGCAGGGCGATAGCCATGGCGATGAAGTACTGAAAGTAGCTTTCGTAATTGCTGAAAGAACGCTGTTCGAATTCCTGCTTCTCGATATTATTGATTCGCTCCTGCAGGGCTTCGATGACCTGCTCGCTTCCGCTCGACAGGTTGAAGTAGACGCCGTCGCCTGCGCGGGCGATATTTCGGAGCATTTCCTCGTTGAGCCGCGAACGCACGGGGTTGCCGCTCTGGTCACGCTTATAGTCCTGCCGGCCACGATCCTGTATAGGAATAAAGCTTCCCTCTGCGGTTCCGACGCCGACCGTGAAGAGGAGCAGGCCGTTATCGCGGGCAATCCGGGCTTCTTCCAAGGCTTCCTCTTCGTGATTCTCTCCGTCGGAGATGAGCACCATGGCTTTGTGGCTGGTGTTATCGGGCTCGAAAGAGCGCTCGGCGAGATTGATCGCCGCACCGATCGCTGTTCCCTGAGTAGGCGCCATATCTGGATTGGCGCTGCGGAGGAACAGGTTGACAGCCGCGTAGTCGGTCGTCAGCGGCACTTGCAGGTAGGCGTTGCCGGCAAAAAGAACAAGGCCAATGCGCTCGCCTCGCAGCGCATCGGCCAGCTCCTGGGCGAAGCGCTTGGCGCGCTCCAGCCGGGCGGGTGGGATATCGGTGGCCAGCATACTCCGGGAGATATCCAGCGCGAGAAATACATCGACGCTGCGCCGCTGGACCTTCTCTTTCTTCGACCCCCACTGCGGATTGGCCCAGCCGATGATGAGAAAAAACAAGGCAAAGAGCAGGAGTCCGAACTTGATCGTATGCTTATATCTCGACATCTCAGGCATCAGCCGCTGCATCAGCTGAGTGCTGCCGAAACGGCGGATAGCGCGCCGCCGGGCATATAGCATGGCGATGAAAAACAGCGCCACCACCGGCAAAAGAGCCAGTGCGTAAAGATGCTCGGGATGTTCGAATCGAAACATGAAGATGGTTTATGGTAGTTTGAGACTGTTTGATTTAGTTTGAGATTGAGTCGGGTTTCGGCCCCAGTCTGTCTTAAATCATTTGCTACCGACTTTCCGGCTTTCCACTTCCCATCAGGGTATTGTCCGGAACACGCTGTAGCGCAGGAAAAGTTCCAGGCCCAGGAAGATCAACCCAAGCAGGGCGAAGCGGTGGAATTCTTCACTGTAGCGCTTGATTACGGTCACCTCGATCTCGGTTTTTTCCAGCTGGTCGATTTCAGCATAGATGCGCTCCAGGCGTTCAGCGGAGGTGGCGCGGAAGTAGGCGCCATCGGTCATATCCGCAATCTGGCGCAACAATTCCTCATCGATTTCCACGCGGGCGAGTCCGAAGATATAGCGGCCGTCACTACGGCGGCTGACCGGAGTCAGTGCATCACCGGTAGAGCCGACGCCGATGGTATATACCCTCACTCCAAATTCGGCGGCAATTTCGGCGGCGGTCAAGGGTTTGATATAGCCGGCGTTATTGACGCCGTCGGTTAGTAATATGACAACTTTACTTTTCGATTCGCTGTCTTTGAGGCGGTTGACGGCAGTAGCCAATCCCATGCCGATGGCGGTTCCATCTTCCAGTATGCCGCATTTGAGGTTGGCCAGAAACTCTTTAACCACGCGGAGGTCGGTAGTCAGGGGGCATTGGCTGAAGGCTTCGCCAGCAAATACCGACAAGCCAATGCGGTCGTAGGCACGCTTGTCGACGAATTCGGCGGCTACGCGCTTACTGACCTCTAGCCGGTCCGGTTTAAAGTCCTGGGCCAGCATACTGCTCGACAGGTCCATAACCAAAAAGATATCGATGCCCTCGGCCTTGATTTCTTGTTCCTTAAGCACTTCCTGTGGTCGGGCCAGCGCAATAACCAGCGTGGCGAAAGCGAGAGCGCGCAAAGTGGGCAGCGCTGCGCGCAGGCGGCCGCGAAGGGAGGCAGTCCCTGCCAGCGGCTCGAGGCTGGGCAGACGTAAGGTGGCGTAGCGATTGCGGTGCCGCAGGTAGTACCAGAAACCGGTGAGCGGCAGCAACAAGAGCAGGAGTAAAAACTCCGGGTTGACAAAGGTGATATTTCCGATCCATGTGCTCACGCTTGTTCTTTATTTTTTTCTTGGGTAAGCGTTGTATTTTCTTCCTCTTGTTCATCGCCGGCTTCTTCCGGCGCCTCCCGGGTTTCCTCTACGAATATCTCTGCGCGTTTCAGCGCCGGTTCGTGTTTTGAAAGGGGCGGAATAGATTTGGCGAATTTCACAAGATCGGCTGTTCGCAATAATTCTCGTAGCTGCTCGCGCCATTCTTCGTCCAGTCCGGTCTGCCGAAGCTGAGCCATCGTTTCCTCGGTTGTGGATTCCAGGGCGGGGATGTGATAGCGGTTTTCCAGGTATTCCCTGACAATGTAGGTCAGCTCACTGTAAAAAGGTTTGAGATCCTCTGCTTCCCAGGAGCGCCCGGCGCGTAACGCGCTGAGCTTTTCCCGGGCGATTTCGTGCGCCGGGCGTTGAACCTCGGGCGCCGGCGGCGCTTCCGCTTGCTTCTTTCTGCGCAGTAACCAGGCCAGGAGCAGTCCGATCAGGACGAGGGCGCCGAGTAGTAACAGATAGGGGAGCACATCCTGAAGCTTGAGCGGTTCCTCAATGATGGTCTTGATCGGCGCCAGTGCAGCGGTATCGCTTTCCACCGGAAAAGTGGTAACCTCCAACGAAAGGGGATTGGTGCGCACAATTTCATCGCGCCCCTGGTAACGATAGCGAACAGGTAAGGCCGACACCTGGAAGCTTCCGGCTTCAAAAGCCTGCAGACGCACACGCTGCTCCAGCAGCCGGTTCTCGCTGCCGGGGATAGTGTCGAGTTGCCCGGAGCGTAAGATTTCTAGGGTATCTTTTTTTTCCAAAACCGACCAGTCAATGTCCTGAATCTGTACCCCGGGTTCGCAGGCTATAGTAAGGGTCAGTCCTACCTGGTCGCCGATCATTATACGGGAGGTGTCCAGTTCTGCCCGCACATCGGCCTGAGCATTAAGACTCCGGGGCTGGTACAAAAGCAGCAGCAAGGCGCAAAAGGCTGATATATGTCTAAAATAGCGCCGTGGACAGTAGTGAAGACAACTGGTGGATATGTTGACGGATTGATCCATTTACTACTTAACGAGTGCGTTTTTGAAAAAATTTCAGCAGTGCATTCACATAGGATTCGTCGGTGCGGATATTGACCATATCGGCGCCGCTTTTGAGAAAAGTGCTGCGGTAGTACTGATACTCGTCGCGATACCATTTGGCATAGCGTTCGCGGGTGCGGGCCGAGGACGTGTCGAGCCAGCGGATAGTCCCGCTTTCTGCATCCAGCGCGCGTATGAGCCCGACACTGGGCAATTCCTCTTCTCTGGGATCTATGAGATTGATACCGACGATATCGTGCTTCCGGGCTGCTACCCGGAGCGGATTCTCGTAACCCCGGGTCAGGAAGTCGGAGAGAATAAAGCAAATGCTTCGCTTCTTGATCACATTGGTGAAAAAACGAAGCGCTTCTCCTATATCGGTGCCCGTATCTTCGGGATGAAAGTCGATCAGTTCACGAATGATTCTCAGAATATGCTGCCGGCCCTTTTTGGGAGGAATGAATTTTTCCACCTTGTCGGAAAAAAAGATAACGCTGACTTTGTCGTTGTTGTTAATGGCCGAAAAAGCCAGGAGCGCGCAAATTTCGGTAATCAGCTCACTTTTAAATTGCTCGACTGTTCCGAAAAAGGAAGAGCGGCTTACATCGATGAGCAGCAGCACGGTAAGCTCCCGTTCCTCTTCAAAAATTTTGACGTGCGGATCTCCGGTACGGGCCGTGACGTTCCAGTCGATATTGCGCACGTCGTCACCATATTGATAAGCGCGTACTTCACTGAACGACATGCCCCGTCCTTTAAAGGCGCTATGATATTCCCCCGAGAAGATATGCTTGCTCAGGCCCTTGGTCTTGATTTCAATCTTGCGTACTTTCTTAAGGAGTTCGCTGGTTTCCATGGAGAGGAGGATAAATACGGGTTATTTGCTATATGCCCGGGCTTAGACCGGCTTATTGGATTGAATTGAGTTCATTCCCGTCCTTATTTTTCGGGGCGGGGAACAGTTCCTACTCCATCTTAGGGCACCTCGACGGCATCCAATACCCGGTTGATAATATCTTCCTGTGTTATGTTCTCTGCTTCTGCTTCGTAGGTCAGTCCGATACGATGGCGGAGGATATCGTGGCATATGTTGCGCACGTCTTCCGGAATGACATAGCCGCGCCGACGGAGAAAGGCATAGGCTTTAGCCGCGGTGGCCAGAAAGATGCTGGCCCGCGGTGATCCGCCGTAGTTGATCAGCAGTTTGAGGTTGTTCAACCCGTATTCGGCCGGGTTTCGGGTAGCGAAGACGATATCGAGGATGTACTGTTCAATTTTTTCATCCATGTATACCTTCCGTACCGATTCGCGGGCGCGGAGGATATCGCCGGGGTGTACCACTGGTTTTACCTCCTGCAGCACTTCGCCGCTCAGGTTGCGTCGGATGATCTGTCGTTCTTCTTCCTTGCTGGGGTATCCGATTTTCACTTTCAGCATAAAGCGGTCGATCTGAGCTTCGGGGAGGGGGTAAGTCCCTTCCTGTTCGATGGGGTTTTGGGTGGCGAGCACCAGGAATGGTTCCTTGAGTAAAAAGGTTTCATTACCTATGGTGACCTGCCGTTCCTGCATGGCTTCCAGCAGGGCGCTCTGCACTTTGGCCGGGGCCCGGTTGATTTCATCGGCCAGGATGAAATTGGCAAAGATCGGCCCTTTACTCACAGTAAACTCATTGACACTCGGGTTGTAAATCATCGTTCCGATGATATCGGCGGGGAGCAGGTCGGGGGTGAACTGTATGCGGCTGAACCGTGCATCGACGGTGCGTGACAGCGTTTTAATAGCCAGTGTTTTGGCCAGGCCAGGTAAGCCTTCGAGTAACACGTGGCCACGGGTCAGCAAGCCCAGCATGAGCCGCTCTATCATACGCTCCTGTCCGACGATAATTTTTCCAGTCGCTTCATTGAGCTTTTCTACAAAGGCGCTGTCGATGTAAATTTGTTGATTGAGCGCTTCGATATCTACCGATTCCATTCCTTCAGGGATTTGGCATTGTACCGCAATATGACGGTCTTGACTCCGGCGCGGGATCCCCGCGGCCGGCGGCCAACAAATTTCCTAAAATTTTTGCTTCTTTTGTAGGTTTTCTCTCAGAACCTCGGCAGCGCCCTAATTCCGAAGGCTGCGACAGTTTTCGTTATAGCCAGGCGGTACGGCTTATTGTTTATTATCTGCTGCTTTACTGCTATCTGTCTCCGTTGAATCCTCCGGTAACAGCGGTTTGACCGCCGTAGTGTCTTCCAGCGTCTTTAGTTCGGGTTTTTCCGGCCGGGCAGGTTTGGGAGGGCGTTTTAGCGTATCCTTCTCCCGGCGGGCTTCCATAATGAGCAGGGAGTCGACGATGCGTGTAGCCTCTTTCCGGATATTCTCATAACAGCGCTGCATGCGGATGCGTTTGTAATTGTCCAGTCGTTCTTCAACGGTCTGCTCAATCAGGGCCTGGATCTCGGCGGAGCGGTCCCGCTCGCGGAGGCATGCGGGGAGTATCGCGACTGCCAATAAAACTAAAATAATATGTACTCTTTTATTTTCGATTTGCCGGTAGTATTAATTTTCTGCGAGGATGTTAATAAACGCTGCTGGTTTTTTGAGAAAGTAAGTTTTCATCATGATCACCAGTGGTGGACCGGGCCAACGGCCCTCCTACAAGTCTATCTCTCCAGCCGGCCGCCGGCGCAGGCGTTCTTCTTCGGCACGGCGCTCGACAAGCATGGAATCTACCGTTTTTTGGACCTCCTCGTCAAAGATGGCCTCGCAAAGGCTGTCGAGGCGGGGGCGTAACTCCTGGACCTGTTCGCTATACAAGGTATCGACTATGGCCCGGTCTTCGGAAGACAAGGAAACTGGTGCCGGCTCGGTACAGCTGTTGAGCAGGAGATTGCTACCCAGCAGGAAAGCCATTATGACTTTCAAAGCTCTATTGCTGTTATATGCATAGCGAAGCTTCATCGGTTTATCCGTCTTGATCGAGATCGATAATTTTTCTGCGCAGTTCGAAATTCTTACCCAAGTACACTTTGCGCACAATTTCATCCGCGGCTAGTTCTTCCGCCGTACCGTCCTTGAGGATGCGACCTTCGAACATAAGGTAGGCCCGGTCGGTGATCGAGAGGGTTTCCTGCACATTGTGGTCGGTGATCAGGATGCCGATATTCTTGGTTCGTAACTTAGCAACGATGTACTGAATATCTTCCACGGCGATGGGATCGATACCGGCGAAGGGCTCATCGAGCAGGATAAAGTTAGGATTAGTAGCCAGGGCCCTTGCGATTTCCGTTCGCCGGCGCTCTCCTCCGGAAAGGGTATCGCCGCGGCTTTTGCGGACGGTTTCCAGGCCAAATTCTTCGATAAGGTTCTCGAGGCTTTCTTCCTGCTCTTTCCGGCTGAGGCCGGTCATTTCGAGGACCGCCATGATATTGTCTTCTACGCTCAGTTTCCGGAATACAGAGGGCTCCTGGGGCAGGTATCCGATACCGCGCTGGGCGCGCCGGTACATGGGCAGGGCTGTAATGTCTTCGTCATTAAGATAGACCCGGCCTTCGTTGGGTCTGATGAAACCGACTACCATGTAGAAGGTAGTGGTTTTGCCGGCGCCGTTGGGGCCGAGCAAGCCGACTATCTCTCCCCGGTTGACTTCCAGCGATACCCCGCGCACCACTTGGCGGCGGCCATATATTTTTACCAGGTTCTCACAGCTCAGTATCATAAGTCGCTTTTCGCTAATCGATGTAAACCACTTTCCTCAGGAAGCGCAGGCCCAGCGTGATTTCGAAAGTCACATTGGAGATCTGGCGCTCGGGAATGGTGATAGTATTGGAACCGAAATTGGGGTTCGGATTGATAACATTTGGGATTTCCGGTTGGTTGTATTGCCGGGTGAAATCGGGGTTGACGGTAAATTCAAGTACACCACCGACAAATTCAGAGAACATCCATTGCAGACCGCCGCCGGCTATAGCGCCGAACATAAACTTGTTGACGTATTCTTCGAAAGGATAGATGGTGCTGTACACGCTGTAGGTCTCCAGGTCTGTCGGCCGCAAATTAGTGTCGGCGGTATAGTCCCCTCTGATACCCAAAAGGTAGAAGACCTTAGTGTCTGTCCCGATGCTGAACTTTTGCTTGGCGCCCAGGGAAAGGGAAATATTGTGAAACTCAAAAGGAGTTTCCCTGGCGGGGATGTCGATGATAGTGCCGTCCGGAAGCCGCCCGGTGGTTCCATAGGTTCGTATTGCACTGCCTTTAACATGATAGCCCAGTTGGGCAAAAAGAGCGTATTTGTCATCTGGTTCCAGGGACTCTAAAAAACCAATGACGTGGTAGCGGAAGAGCGGATCGCGTTGAAATGACCGGCCCCATTCCTGGATGCCTATGGTCATACCTCCTTTAAAACCGAAAAAAAAGCTCTGTGCGCCGAGCGGCAAAAGGCCGAGCAGGGCGATGCCTAAAATGCAAAGTACGGTACGTTTCATATTAGCCCCTGGTTATCTTTTCAATCTGAACAATCATCAAAGGTCAAACTTCTGCGCGAATTCTCCAAATGGGGGCAGGTTAGGGTTTAGGAGTTTAGTCACCACTCCTTCCTACGGACCGTCCGGTCGGAGTGGCTGGTTTAGAAGTTTAGCAGATCCGAAAACGAGATTCCCGGGTTCAGACCTTCTAAACAGCAAGCCCAGCCAGCCCTGTACACGCAGTGTCGGGGAAGGGCGCCGCACTAAACTTACCGGACTTTCAGCTGTATTCCACTGCGGATGTAGTTGCTGTTCAGCTGGTTGAGGGCTTTAATCCGGTCGACGCTAGTGCCGTGTATTTGGGCGATGCGCCAGAGCGTGTCACCCCGTTGCACCGTGTACCATTGCTGGTCACTGTCGGCTACGCTCTCTTTTGAATTTCCGAAAGGATCCCCGGATGGCCTGGCCCCGACGCCGGAGGAGCCGGAAGCTGTTGCAGCGGGCGGCGTTTTTCCGGTAACGGGAATTTGGCTGGACGGATCGTCCGCCGTACGGTTGGTGTCTGCTTTCTCTTTTTTGGGTTTCCCGCCGTTCCATTCGATTTCCATATTGAGGATCTCAACGTCTTCTTCTTCGATGATTATTTTTTCAGGACGCTCTTCAACAGTGGGGGGAGAGGAGCTCCGCAATTCGGGCCGGAGATCAACCGTTCCGCCGCTGAGTTTGATCTCCGCACCGGGGACTGGTTCTTGTCCTTTTTCGAGTTGATTGCGTTCGTAAAGGCGCTGAAGGTCGATAGCATATTTGTTGGAAATATCCAGCATGCTTTCCCCGGATTGAACTTTGTGCCAGGTTTTCCGGCCGCGGAATCTTTTTCGTTTGGGTTGCAGGTATACCCGAACGTCGGCCGGTATTACTTGCTGGGCAGATCGAAGGAATTCATTGTATTTCAGCACCTCATCCACGGTGACACCGGCCAGGCCGGCGATTTCAGCGACTGATTCCCGGTTGGGGGAAACGATGTATTTCACATCGTTGTGATAGTCGGTTTTTACGCTTTCAACTTTTTCTGCCTTTGACGTAGCAGGGCTGGCCGGAGGATTGGTGCTCTGCTGGTCTCGCCGTTCCTGATTTTCCGGCTGTTCTTTTTTTCTGTCACTGTTGGAGGCTACCATTTCGGCGGTGGTCATGTAATCGAGCTTATGCAAATCGTACTGTTCGATCAGGTTGATCAGCTTGCGATGGTAACTGTTGCTGGTAGCGTAGCCCGCCTTTTTAAGTCCTCTGGCCCAGGCCTTGTAATCCCTGGGGTCGAGATCGAAGAGGAAGCTGTAGCGGCTCTGGCGATTGGGCGTCCGCAGCAATTCGGAATGGGCGATAAAGCTTTCCTGAATAGAGCGAAAGTGGCGGAAGCAGGATTTTACACGCATACCCAGCAAATTTCTGTCGTCGTCTTTTTTCTTGTAAGTTTTACCGGTCCAGTCCCCCCCACATTTGATGCCGAAATGGTTGTTGGCTTTGCGCGCCAGTTCACTGCGGCCGGCATTACTTTCCAGCAGGGCCTGCGCCATCTTGATACTGGCGGGGATACCGGTGCGTTCCATTTCCGAAACGGCCAGCGTTTTATTTTGCTCGATGTACTCCAGATAGGCTTCGTTTTGCGCAACGCCGAGGCTGGCGCCGAGGCTCACGATTGCGATAATATAAAATGCTTTGCTTACCATAGCCCGTCAAGTTGGGGGTGATGAAAATAATCTTTAAGCTAAATCGCCGTTTGCCGGCAATACTGTTTTTGAAACGAACAGGAAAGGATTCAATATATGTGGGCATTCATTAATTATCATTTTTTAACGCTTAGGGGGAAGAAGCGTTAAGAAAAACTGAATACTCCGGACGGTGGGTCATACTTGGATGCCGGCCGGGGGACAGGCGGGGTAATGCATGGCTTCGGTCAACTTTAACAACTGCTCATGGATAGCTCAGGTAAGCAGCAGGAGCAGGAAGGATCCGACCGTAGCGATGAAACCCACCATGAAAATATTGTAGGAAATGGAGAGGTAGCGGTATTTTTTATCCAGTACTTTACCGAGGTGATAGAGGTCGCGGGTCATGTTGCCGTAGATGAGTTCGTCGTCGCGAAAGACAGTGTCCATGGCCTCTTCGTAATCTTCCAGGTCGAGATGAACGAAATTACCGAAGAAGACGATATTCTTTTTGATATCCGCTGTGTTATCGTTCTCGCGGTTGATTTTAGTCACTTTGGGCCGGGCGGAAAGGACGGCGAAAATCAGAGAAGCCAGGCCGGTTACCAGGAAGACGACTACGGGCAGCAGAATAACGGGTTGCGTTTCATAGATATTCTGGTAAGTGAGGATGGTGATCAGCACGGAAATCAGGATGGAATTTACGCTGATCATAATATTGGCCTTGTTGTCGGCTATACTGCTCAGGTTGATGTGGTTGCGGTAATTGGTCCGGAAGAAGGTTTGGGTAGCCCGGGTGGGATAGCGTTTTTTTTCCAGCTTATGAAAGCGCCGGGGCTTTTCGGGGTTGTTCTTTTCTTTATTCGCCAAAGACTCGACGAGTTCCTTTTGTTCCCGCAGGAGGCTGACCAGCAGCGGTTCGTAATTGGTGCGGGCGTAGTGTGTATGCAGCTGCATCTGAAGCAGGTACTGCATCTGAAGTTTGGCCCATGCGGTAGCGGCGAGGCGGCGGTTTTCCATAAACTCCCATTCCAGATGCAGCAGGGGGCTGCGTTCCTTAAAATTGAGGAGATGAGCAGTCAGCTGATGCGCATCTGAAAGGATGCGGGCTGCAGGCGTTGCGGGGGCCTGTTTTTCAGCAATGCGATGGAGGCATTGCATAACGTGACGCCGGCCTTCTTCCGGATAGCCCTCCTGCAGAAGAAAGCGCTCGGCTTCCCCCACGCTGATGCGGGCGGCCTGCTTATAATTGACCGTGTAACCGACGTATAGAAACCAGGCTGAAATTTGGGCGATCTCCGTATCTTGGTCCTCCGCCGCTTCACCATGGGCGATTTCCAGGACGCGTTCCGCCAGCTCGCAGGTTAGCTGATAAGTGTGAAACACTATTCGCGCATCGCCGTGCCGGTTGTACAATTCCAACACCCGGTCAGCAGCATTGCGGACAATAGCCGGCGCCGTATCCCGTTTGGGTAATCCCTCGTCAGTGTGTCTTGCCTCCATGTATTTTCGGTGCAAATGAATGCAAGGAAATTGTTGAAAAACGGAGTTTTCCTAAAAAGAGATATCCGTTTTCAGGCTGTTTATAACTTGCTCAATATACAAAAATTGGTTGCTAATGCTTGCCGGCCCGGAAGAATTGTCGCTGGCAGGGCTTTTTAACTCGATTTTTCCTGCTATTTTTGTAGGGCGCATATGAAGTATTCCTTCCTGTGCGTTAACCTTATTATCTCGCGACACCTACCTTATCTCTTGAATAACGGTTTTTTAACCGTAGACCTATCCTGCGCCTGGCCCAGCCCCCAAAATAACTGCAGAATTCTTTAAAAGAATTTCTGGGGCAGTTCGTTAGGGAATCAGATTCTTCAGGAAAGAAATTAATGCATAAACATATGAGAAAACACTACGCGCTTCTGCTGCCGCTCTTATTATTCCTGTCGGGCTGCCAGCAATTCAGTGAGCTGGAGGAACTCGATCAGGTGAAGTACGATGCTGAATTCGCTTTGCCCATCGCAGATGCAAGAATCAGCCTGGAAGAATTGATTGAAAACGTGGAAGAGGGAACCACGATCCTGGTGGATGAAAATGGCCAGATCCGCTTCTCATACAGTGGGGAGGTGATCAGCCAAACCAGCCAGGAACTCTTCGGCGATATCAATGAATCGCTGCCGCCGGTTATTCCGGTGACCAGTGGGCGCATGCCGCTGCCTTTCTCCAGTCCCGATGGCATCCGGATCGACCGCGTGAACCTACAGGAAGGGAAGCTCATCTATTACTTTGAAAACAGGCACCCGGATAAGGTGTCGGTCAATATTAGGCTGCCCCAGGTGAGCCGGAACGGTCAACCCCTTCAGTTCAGTCACTCTTTGCCGGGATATAGTGGTTCGGGAACGCCTCCGCGATTTACAAATATCCTTTTTCCCGCTTCCTTGAAAGACTACATGATCATTGCTGAGAACGATTCCATATTTATTGAGTACGATGCGATCCGTTCGGATGGAGCGCCCGATACGCTTTCCAGCTTTGTTCTGCGAATACAGGATCTGTCTTTTGGCTATGCAGAAGGTTATCTGGGTAGCCAGGTTTACCAAGGAGACCGGGATACGCTTGAAATTGACTTCTTTGACAATTGGGTGCGCGGCGATATCTATTTTGAGAACCCCCGGGTCTCCTTTGATATCGAAAACTCCTTCGGTATTCCGACCCGCTCCGTCGTCAATCTGTTTAATGTCATTACGGTGCGGGGGGAAGTCTTTCCCCTGGAAGGAGATTTGGTCACCAATGGCATTGACTTTCCCTATCCCGGAATAAATGAGGTAGGAGTCATCGAACGCAAGACCTATCATTTCACCAAGGAAAATTCCAATATCGACCGTATTCTGGGCGCCGGGCCGGTCGCCATCGACTATGACGTTGATGCTCATACTAATCCGGACGGCAATACTAACATCCGGGGCTTTATTACCGACAGCAGTTACTATCGCGTTCGCATGGAGGTGGAATTGCCCCTCTACGGCAGCGCGGATAACTTTATCGCTCAGGATACTTTTGAAATTGACTTTACTTCTTACGAAGATATCTCCGATGCAGAATTTAAGATCGTTGCCGATAACGGCCTCCCACTGGCAGTAGACATTCAGGCCTATTTTCTAACCGGGGAGGGTGAGGTGGTGGATTCCCTGCTCGACGAGCGACAACAGATTGTGGCCCCGGCTCCGGTTGACGAACAGGGGATGGTGACCGAACCGGTACGTAAAATCACCTTCGCCCCTTTTGTAGGGGAACGCTTCGATAATATTCGACAGGCCACGCACTTACTGCTAAGCGCCGCCTTTTCTACTACTCAGAATGGGGAGATTTCCGTGCGTCCATTGGCCGAACAGGCCGTGCGCATTCGCATTGGGACGAAGCTTGGCGTAAAAAGAGAGTGAGAGGTCGGATCACGGAAGCCGGAATCCAGCGTAAAGTCTGGATTTTTCCGACTGCGCACTTTTCTCCGAATCATCACCTAAAGAGACAGATAGCACTAATTTTAGACAACTTCAGTACTTTATGTGAGAAATTGCTGACGCTCTCGCGATAAATAACCGATCTACCCCGAATTGATCTAATCCCAAAATAATGAAGTATTATTTTATGCTATTGGCCCTGGCCCTTTCGCTCAGCACCTGGGCGCAGGAAGAACTGGGCACTCATTTTCTGCGCGGTACCTGGCAGGCGCAGCATACCAATCCGGCCCTGGTGCCGGAAGGCCGGTTCTTCCTCAAGCTGCCGGGGATTTATAACAACATTCAAATATCCAGTGTCACCTATAACGACCTAATCGTGGAAGAGGATGGAAGAACGGTCCTCGATATTGACCGGGCTATCGCCAGGCTGGACGAGCAGAACCTGATCCGTGAGCAGTTGCAGATCGTCACTCTGGGGCTGGGCGCCAGTTTTGGAAAGCTGAACCTGAACCTTCAGCACAGCCTGCGCTATAACGCCTTCATGGACTATCCGAAAACCCTGCCGCAACTGATCTGGCAGGGCAATGCCCAGTTTATCGGTCAGCAGGTAGATGCCAGTACGGATACTCATTTGTTCGGCTACCACGAACTGGCCCTGGGCGCGGCACTGGACATCGGAGAGCACCTGACAATCGGAGGCCGCTTTAAGTTCCTTAGTGGCATCGCCGATGCTTCTACCGAGCGCAATCGGTTGTTGCTTACGACCGACACCCTTAGCTACGCTTTGGAACTCGACACTGATCTGCTGGTTAACTCCAGTGGCACGGTCAGCTACGAGAACTTCCGAGAACTGGGTGTCAATTTTGACTTTGGCCGCTTCGACCTGGAACGGATCGGCAGCGGTAATAACGGATATGCTTTCGATTTGGGGATGCAACTCAGGCTGGGCAAGTTCGACCTGGCCGCCAGCGTGCTCGATATCGGACGTATCCGCTGGGACGAGGATGTGAGCAATTATACTCTGGAAGGGATTAAAACCTTCGAAGGACTGGATATTTCCGAGGGCCTGCTTTCTGACAGCACTTCCTTCGGTTCCGTGATTGATAGCCTGGAAAACGCTTTTGACGTTGTGGAAACAAATGATGCCTTTGAGGGCAGGCTGGGGTCCCAGCTCTATGTCAGCGCCAGCTTCCAATTAAATGAAGCCTGGCGATTGGGAGCGCTGTTTTACACCGAAAACTATCGCGGGCGAAGCTTTCCGGCCGCAGCGATGGGCGCCAACGCTCAGGTGCTGCCCTTCCTCAACCTGGGCGCCACCTACGCCTGGCGCAGCGAATCCTTCGATAACCTGGGACTCAACGCCGTCCTTCGGGCCGGTCCCCTGCAATTCGTTGTCGCTACCGATAACATTCTGTCTGCTCTCCAACTCAAGGACAGCCATAGCGCCAACCTGCGCGTGGGGCTCAACCTGGCCTTCGCCCGTAAAACTCAAGAAGCAGAAAACTGAAGAATTAAGTGAAACAGCCTCTCAGTGCGAGGAACTATGTTTTGACGATCGGATACTCACTATTGGAAGGGTCTGGCGTTTAATATCTGGTTTCTGACGTCTTTTTGATCCGACAAAATTAAATTCCTTGTACTTAGGGCATAGTTGATAGTCGGCCCCACCCACCCTTCAGGCGGTCGGGTGAAAGGTGGCAGTAGGCCGGGCAAGGCTAAGCAAATCAGCAGCCCGGCGAACCTCCACCAGCAGCGAACTGCGCATGGCGAAAAGCGACCTGGCACCCAGTACCCATCCGCCTTCATACCAACCGGTTCGCCTGGCTCTGCAAGCGCTCAGTGAGCAGGTTGGTGATGCGTCTGCGGATTTCGCCCTCGTCTTGCCGGTAGCCTTCCCATTCCTGGAGGGTGAATTGGCCGATGACCGTACCCAGCAGCATGCCGCGCAGGCGGTTGTCCTTGCTCAGGCTGTGAGCGATCCAGGCATCCCGCTTTTCTTTCGGCATCCCGTTCATTTTAACTTTCCGCTTTTTCATGAAGTGCCGGAAAATGGCGATCAGTAGCTCGTTCTGCATTTTCAGGATTGGACGAAGAACTTCGTTTTGGAACTTTTCGTGGCTGCTGATCGGTTCTCTCTCTGTAGCAATAGCCGGCCGGATGGCTTTTCTCTGGTCTTCCATGATACTGGTTGTATGGGTGAGCAATGTTGATTTTTCCGGTTTGTTCTCGAACAGTAGTTGTAAGGATACCGGTAAACCCAGAATCAAAAAAAACCGCAGAAGAGCTAATGATTAGACTCCTGCGGCTTTTCTCGACGGTTCATAGGTTTCATAGTTTGCTATAAATGTAAGTCCCTTTTCGGGAAGGGACAAGGGGCAATAAGGAATTTATCCCCGGTTTTTTGTTGTGGAAATTAATTTTTTTGTTGTAAATTCGCGCTCGCATTAAAATAAATTCGCCATTGCTTAAGGATTTGGCGGCGAAGTGCGGTCATATGGCGTGGTAGCTCAGCTGGTTAGAGCGTCGGATTCATAATCCGGAGGTCGAGAGTTCAAGTCTCTCCCACGCTACAAAAAAAAGACCTGTCGATTGTTCGGCAGGTCTTTTTTTTGCGGTTGTCTCTTCTTTTCCAACACAGCAAGCGCCTTATCATGCCTTTTGATAAAAGAATGCCATCAGCAAAGGATGACTGAAGGCTTATGACAACTGGCAGCATGTGATTTTGCCAGAAGAAAAGGTTTTCCGATAGAATTCGCACTCCAACCAGGAAAAAGCAAGTTTTACTTTTTGTCATTGCAATGATCTGTGTACATTGGATCGTGAATTTCAAAGCGTAAAAAACGTCGTCATGTCATTAATGAATCACCCTTTCACCTTGCTTGTGTTGCTGTTTCCGGCCTTTTTTTCATGTGCTTCCGAAGCCGAAGAGCGTCAGCCCATCACCATCATGGCCTACTACGTTCCCGAGAAAGACTACCGGCCGGATGAGCTGCCGCTGGATCAACTGACCCACATCATCTTTTCCTTCACTAATGTCATCGACGGGGAAATGCAATTCAGGAACGAGGCCAACGGCGAGAAACTGCGGCAGTTGGTGGCGCAGAGGGAACGGCACCCTCAGCTGAAGGTGATGATCGCCTGCGGCGGCTGGGGCGCCGGTGGCTTCTCGGATATGGCGCATACGGCCGAAAACCGGCGGAAGTTTGTGGAGAGCACCGTCGAATTCATCGACGAATACCAGCTGGATGGATTGGATATCGACTGGGAGTACCCGGGCATCCCGGCGGCCGGCACCAAGGCCCGCCCGGAGGATAAGCAGAATTTCACCCTGCTGATGAAGGAACTGCGCGAAGGGCTGAATACCCTCGAGCGCCCGCAGACGCTCACCTTCGCCTCCGCCGGCTGGAAGCGCTATTACGATAATATCGAACTGCTGGAGGTCATGAAGTACGTCGACTACATGAACATCATGACCTACGATCAGGTGACGAACACTTCTCCTTATACCGGTCACCATACTCCCCTTGGCTTAATTACGGAAGAGGATCTTCAGGATTATCCCATCAAAGAATATATCGAGCAACGCAAAAAAGAGATGGCCGAACGCGGATTCACCTGGGAGCCCCGCTCCGCGGAGAGAATCGTCGCTTTCTGTATCGATCAGGGGGCTAAGCCGGAACAGCTTGTCATCGGCGCCGCTTTCTACGGCCGCGCCTGGAAAGGGGTGCCGCCTCAGGAACACGGCCTGTACCAGCCCAACTCGGGCGTTCACATCGGCTGGAGCGCCTACCAACAGATCCGACGTGAATTCGAAAGCAAAAACGGCTTCCAACGCCACTGGGACCCCGTCGCTAAAGCCCCTTATTTGTACAACCCTACCGATAGTATCTTCATTTCCTACGACGACACCGCATCGGTAAAATTAAAAGCCCGCTATGCTCGGGAAAAGAACATGGGCGGCATCATGTTTTGGGAGCTGGGGAACGATACCAAAGAGGACAATAGCCTGCTGGATGCCATTTACGAGGCGGCCCAAGAATAGTAACCAATTTGGCTTCGTAACAGACCACCGCGTGTAATAATTCAACTTGTTTCAAACGCTCGAATCGTTTCTGAGGGAGCAAATGAATAATAACCTGGTCATCAAGTCATTAAACAACATGGTTGCATGGCTTTCCCTTGTATCGGAACAAATTTCTACCTAATTTTGAGTGGCCTGAATGGGCTATTAGCTTTAAGCTGTCTACTACTAATGATAAAACCGGGATGATAATCCAGTTCGCAACACCCTCCCACCTCACGTTGCGTCACTGATCGGATCCGGGTTTATTCACTTTGACCAGGTTGTCAGAGAACCTTGAATCGAATGATTTCCGGGTACTTAAAGTTTTCGGGGAAATTATTTTTTAATTCCTAAAGTATTCAGGGAGATTCTACAGTTGAATTGTGATAATAAATTAACGACATAAAAGAAAGATTTAATTTCTCCATAGTTGTTTTAAGAAATAGTAAGGGGGAACAAAAGTTTTTAAACTTTTGATCCAATTAGGAGCGTCTTTGCAAAGACGCTCTTTTTTTTTTGCTAATGTGTTGGAGGCGGGACTAAAAAGATCAACCGAGATCGTTGCTCAATAACATCTGCGCTTATCTTAGCAGGTCAAAAGGACAGCATAATCATGCGTAATAATAGATTGGCGGTCAATATCTTCTTTGGCGTTAATGGATTTCTTTTTGCCAATTATATTTCCCGCATACCCTGGATACAGGAGTCTTACGGTCTGGACAACGGCGGAATCGGACTGCTGCTGCTGGCGGCGGCCGTCGGCGCCCTGCTGGCCATGCCGTTCACCGGCTGGCTGATCGTAGGTAACGGAAGCCGGCGCATTACGGTGATCTCCGGACTACTGTTCTGTGCGATCGTACCGTTTATTGGCCTAATGCCCAGTGCATGGACGCTGGGGGCGCTTTTTCTGGTCATGGGACTGGCGACCGGCACCATGGATGTGGCAATGAATGCGCAGGCAATCCTGGTAGAAGAAAAACACCTTCGGCCTATCATGTCTTTCTTTCATGCCTTGTTTAGCGCCGGGATGATGTTGGGCGCGGGCGCAGGCGCTTTGTTTACGCGCTTCGAAGCGAGCCTGGCCCTGCATCTTGGTATCGTTTCTTTTTTTGGGCTGCTGCTGGTGGCCTGGGCGGCTGCCCACCTGGTTCCCGACACCCGGCGCCCCGGATCGGAGGAACAGGGTTTCTTTCGCCTGCCCGAGGCCTCTTTGGTGGGCATTGGCTTTATTGCCTTCTGCAGCATGCTGGGGGAAGGTGCTATGGCCGACTGGAGCACCAACTACATGCTGCGCATCGCGGAGGCAAAACCCGCTTTCGCCCCTATGGGACTGGCCGCCTTCTCGCTGGCGATGATGATCGCCCGTTTCCTGGGCGATAGCATGCGCGCGCGATTGGGGGATCGCAGATTACTTATTCGTAGCAGCCTCGTCGCGACGGGCGGTCTGAGTCTTGTCCTGTTGCTGCCTTATCCTACAGTAGCCCTTATTGGCTTTTTGTTGGTTGGTTTAGGCCTTTCGGTGATCATTCCCATCGCCTATTCCACGGCGGGTAAAGCGCCGGGGCTGCCACCGGGAGCAGGTATCGGTATGGTGGCTACCATTGGCTACTCGGGCTTCCTCTTCGGCCCACCCGTCATCGGCTTCCTGGCCGATTGGCAGAATCTGCGGGTGGCGTTAGTGTTCGCGCTTCTGCTATTCGTGGGAATGACGGTGCTGAGTGTGCGGATGCGGACAGTAAGATGATACCTTGATCCGGGTGAAGTTGCTTTGAGAAAGACCAGGGACTTGGAAAAGACGTTTTTCACAGGCCAGTGAGAAAAGTCTGAACTACTTCATTGTATGGTTTTTCAGCAAACGATCGGGGTATGGAAATAATTAACATATTATTTATCAGATGAATACCGCATTGTTTTTAATATATTTTTATTTTTGAAAGGAAACCGCAAAAAGATTTGCAACCGTGTTTTTACAAAAACGCTATCAGAATGAAACCTATCATACTTGCTCTTGCTTTCCTGTTATTGCTGAGTAGCGGCGCCATGGCCCCTTCTGCGGTTGCTTTTCCTGCCGGCAATACTTCCCCAGGGTTCCTGGAAATGAAACATAAAACCGGTGTTATAAAAAAATCTGCTGAATTCTGGACCGGCCCACCCCATCTGGAAAGTTCCATGGTGTTCCTGAAGCTTGGCGCCGGCACCGAGGTGGAAATACTGGGACGGGAAGCAGTTTACCTCAAGGTAATGCACCGGAACTTAATTGGCTATGTAGAAAAACGATTGGTAAGAGTGTTGACCGCTGAGCAGGAAAAAGCGGTCCCATCTCCCAAGTCAATGGCTGCCAAAGCGGAAAAGAAAGAAACCGTTGAGGCCGCTGTGTACGGGCTGCATACAGTTACCAGAGAAACCAGCCTGCGAGCGGCTGCGGAAGCTCAGGCCAGGGTATACGTCAGGCTGAAAGAAGGATATAGGGTAGAGGTGCTGGAGAACTCCGGCCGTTGGTGGTGGAAAGTCCGTTATAAGGACCGCGTCGGATGGGCTAAACGGGCCTTGTTGAAAAAAGAATAGCCTTAAAAATGGAAACGGAATTGAAAGACAAGGTTATCCTGGTTACCGGCGCCAGCCGGGGGATAGGAAAGGCTATCTCCCAGGTATGTGCCCGGGAGGGCGCCCAGCTTATTGTCAGTTCCAACGAAAAAGCGCCCGCCGAAGCAGTAGCAGCTTCTTTGCCGGGTGAAGAGACGAGGCATAGTTCTCTTTTTCTGGATGTTACCAAGGACTCCGACCGGCGGCGCGCCTTCGACTTCATCATGGGAAAATACGGCCGCCTGGACGGCCTGGTCAACAACGCCGGCATCGACTTCAGTGCGCCTTTCCTGGAAACTACTCCCAGGGAATGGCAGAAAGTGATGGAAGTCGACTTCAACGCCGTCTTCGAATTGTGTCAATTGGCGATTGCATTGTACAAAGAGCTGGGCGGGGGTAAAATTGTGAATATCAGCTCCGTGCATACCCACGCTACTTACATCGGCGCCGGCCCCTACGCCGCCGCTAAAGGTGCCGTGCGCATGCTCACCAAAAGCCTGACCTGCGAATTTGCCAAAAATAATATTCAAATTAACTGTGTGGCGCCCGGCATCACCCGTACCGACATCTGGCAGGCCCACGTCGAACGGCACGGCAGCGAAGCCGCCGCGCTGGCCTACTGGAGCAAGAACATTCCCGCCGGAAAAATCGTGGAACCCGAACAGGTGGGCGAAGCCGTTTCCTTCCTGCTTTCCGATCGCGCCAACAGCATTAACGGCACGACCATCTATATCGATGACGGGTTGACGAGTCAGTTGATTGCAAGCAATTAATCCGGTATATCTATCCTTTATGGAACCTCACCCAGTTGTTAAGCAATTCTTGATATGGGCGGAAGGACAGGTCAACATCCGTACGGTGTTGCTCGTCGGCTCCCGCGCTATACCTGCTGCACCGGTTGACGCCTGGTCGGACTACGACCTCGCGCTGTTTGTGGGAAATCCTGAAGTTTTGGCTGCTTCCAACGACTGGTTGAACAGATTTGGTGATATCATGATCCAATTGCCGGAAAAGGTCGATTTCGAAGGAAAATTTTATCCCTCGCGGTTGGTTATCTACCAGGACGGACCTAAAATTGATTTCGCCGTATATGGAGTAGAGGTGCTGAAAGCGATACTCGCCGGGGAAACCCTGCCGGTCTGGATGCAACCGGCCTATCAGGTCTTGCTGGATAAGGATAACCTGGTGGAGCAACTGCCGGAAATATCCGGTATCCGGTCCTTCCAAACTCCACCCACCGAAAGCGAATACCTCGCCGCAGTTAACGAATTTTTCTGGGAACTGATTTACCTGTTAAAGAACCTGCAGCGCGAGGACCTCTGGCTGGCCCGTTACAACGAAAGCGTTCTTCGCGAACAACTGCTCCGAATGCTGGAGTGGTTGGAATGGTCCCGGCACGGTTGGAGCTATTCCACCGGCTACCTGGGAAGGGACATGAAAAACTGGCTGGACCCAAAGTTGTACAAACTCGTCAAAAAAACCTTTGCCGGCGCCGAAATTTTGGAGGATCACTCCGCTATTGAGTACATGCTTCGCCTGGTGCGTATATCGGCTGAAGAAATAGCAGATGACCTCGGCTACACTTATCCGGAACAATTAGACCTTAAGGTAATGGCCTACATCACTAAATGTTGGCGGGAAAATGAAAATATTTAGCACCATTGAGAATGATAAGGCCCGGGCTGCAAACCAACTTGCTCTTCAGCTGTTTGGAGTTCGAAGTCATCAAAACGCCTGTTCGTCATGCAGAAAAAATGGACGCCGGCCGACCTGCCGGATCAGTCTGGCAAGGTAATTATCATCACCGGCGCTAACAGCGGTCTGGGCTTCGCTTCCGCCAAAGTGCTGGCCCAGGCAGGCGCTACCATCATTATGGCATGTCGTGACGAAGAGCGGGGCGCCCACGCTCTGCGGGAAATCAAGCGGGCCGTTCCGGACGGCGACCTGGAGCTCATCCCGCTCGATCTGGCCAGCCTGGATGCTATTGCCGCTTTCGCTAAAAAGTTCTCCGCCAATTACGAGCGCCTGGACGTGCTGCTCAACAACGCCGGCATTATGGCGACGCCTTTCGGCAAAACGAAGGACGGCTTCGAACAGCAGTTTGGAGTCAACCATCTCGGTCATTTCGCCCTTGCCGCCCGACTGCTGCCGCTGCTGCGCGCCACGCCGCAAAGCCGGGTGGTCGCCGTATCCAGCCTCGCTGCTCACAACGGCGTCATCAATTTTGACGACCTGCATGGCGAAAAAAAGTATCAGCCCTGGCAAGCTTACCGGCAGAGCAAACTGGCCAACCTGATGTTTGCACTGGAACTGGATCGTCGTTTTCAGGCTGCCGGAGCAAACGCTATCAGCGTGGCCACCCATCCCGGTGGCGCCGCCACCAACCTGGGCAGGCATGTGCAATCGGGAAAAGTCGCCCGCTTTCTCGCCGAGAATATCTTCCTGCCCCTCTTGCCTGGTCCCTTTAAGGGCGCCCGCGCCCAGCTTTACGCCGCCGGCGCCGAACAGGTGCCCGGCGGCACGTACTTCGGACTCGACGGCCCGGGACAGATATGGGGCTATCCCAAAAAGATCGGCATCCCCGCCCCGGCGCGAAGAGAAAAGGAATGGAAAAAACTGTGGGAGGTATCGGAAAAACTCACCGGCCTTTCTTTCGATCTCTGAAACCGGGTAATTGTTTTTTGTAAGAAATCCGGACCTCGACCAAACATACAGGGCGTGTTTTCCCATGAATATTGAAACAAACAGAAAACGCGCTGCCATGAAATTCGCATCCAATTTCACTTTCTTGTTGCTTTTCTTCCTCCTGGCCGCTTGCGCGCCCGCGCCTGCTGATGATGATAGCGAAACCGGTGAAGGGCGGGATTCCCTCGAAACCCCGGCCGGCCACGAAGAGCCCGGCTTCACCTGGGAGCTATCTCAAAACGATGACTACCACTTTCAGCTGGAGGCGCCCGCTTCCTGGCAAACTTTCCGAACAGAGGAATCCGATGCCTTCACGATCCTGAACTACTACCATAATCCTCAAAATATCGACATCGAACTGCCTATTGCCATCCACGTGGATGCGGCCGTTTCCCACGTCAGCTTTTATCCGGAAGGCTACGGTACGGAGCTGCCCTTCAGCAGTCAAAAGACCTTTAGTGAAATGAAGGCTGAGCCTCCCGTCGGATTTCCGGTCGATACGGATGAGTCGATAGCCTTCATGCTGGAGAACGGTGAGGTCTGGGGCTACCTGCTCCGGCCGGCTTCCTCAGTGGAAAACTGGGAAGACAGTGGTTTCTTATTTGCCCAAATCGCTATTGAGAATTTTGAAACAAAATGCTTTGATGAGGAAACGGGAAACCCGTTACCCCCTGAGGAATGCGACCCTATGACGGGTGACAGCGTGGCTTATCACGGAAATACCGATAAGTACGCTAAAACCGCGGTATTCCATATTCTGAAAACTCTCGAGTTTACCGAAACCGGCGAACAGAAAACACCTGTCCCGGATTTGCTGCAAGTGGAAAGCCCCTTACCCAACCAGAGCATCAACTCGCCCGTCACCATTAAAGGCAAAGCAAGAGGAACTTGGTACTTCGAGGGCTCCTTCCCCGTCGTACTGCTTGACAAGGACAATCAAATTCTGGCCGAGGGCAACGCCAAGGCCCAGGGTGACTGGATGACGGAAGACTGGGTGCCGTTCGAGCTCACTCTCGAATTCGATACGCCCGGCGAAGAGCGCGGCGCCATCAAGTTTAAAAAGGCCAACCCTTCCGGCATGCCCGCCAAGGCCCGCGCTTATGAACAACCGGTGATCTTCGGTCCCGAATCCCGGAACGCTGATTGATCTTCTGCAAGTTTTTGACATACAATCACGTGTATTTTCATACCGGGGATTCTTAATACGGGCTAAATCTACTGTGTCCGTGTCGGTCTAAAATACTTGCTTTCAGGGGACCTGGAACTTTTGAACCCGCCCCTTCCCGCTTTTATTGGATTGATAATTTAGTTACGGGGGAATTTAAAACCAGGAGGCCCTGGGAAAGGGCCTCCTGGTGAGACACCGCTGACTTCAAAACCGATATGCGCTATTTCCTGGATTTTGACCGGGCTATCCTGGGAAAAGCCCCAGATATTTATTTCGACTATGTCGAACGGATTAGACGGGAATACCGGGTGATTCCTTCCTTTATTTTTCGCTGCGCCCGAAAAAAATTCCTGCATCGTTTGCTGAAAAGCGAAAATGTTTACCACACCGAAAATTGCCGCGCCATGTACGAAGGCCGGACCCGGAGGATGTACTGATCCGACTTTTCCCTTCGCAAAGAAACTTCCTCCCCTTACTAGTTGTTCCTCTCTCGGTAGCCGATAATTTTTTACCTTTCCCAGCTAAGCTTTACGATAGAGAAGCATGGATTTCAAACTCGAATCTCAATTTTCTCCCACCGGAGATCAGCCACAGGCCATCGCGCAACTCGTGGAGGGCGTGCAGAATGGCGAACAGGGGCAAGTGCTGCTCGGCGTCACCGGATCGGGAAAAACTTTTACCATCGCCAACACCATCGCGGAGCTGAACCGGCCTACGCTGGTGCTGACGCATAATAAAACGCTCACTGCACAGCTGTACGGGGAATTCAAAGAATTTTTCCCCGACAATGCGGTCGAGTACTTTGTCTCTTATTACGACTATTACCAGCCGGAGGCTTATATTTCGGTTACCGACACCTTTATCGAGAAAGATCTTTCAATTAATGAGGAGGTCGACAAATTGCGTCTGCGCGCGACTTCCTCGCTGCTTTCCGGCCGCCGGGATATTATCATCGTAGCGTCGGTATCCTGTATCTACGGTATGGGAAATCCGGAAGACTACAAGTCGGGAATCATCAGGATTAAAAAAGGACAGACCATCTCCCGCAATTCCTTCCTTTACAGTTTGGTGGAAAGCTTGTATTCCCGCACCGAGGTCGACTTCAAGCGGGCCTCTTTCCGCGTGCGCGGCGATACGGTGGACATCAATCTGCCCTACGTCGACTACGGTTACCGCATTACCTTCTTCGGCGACGAGATCGAGCAGATCGAGCAGATCGAAGTGGAGTCCGGCAAGCGCATCGAACGTATGGAGACGGCCGCCATTTTCCCGGCCAATCTTTACATCGCACCGCGTGATCGTATTCACCAGATCATCCGTGAGATTCAGGACGAGCTGCACGAGCAAGAGAAGTACTTCGAGCGCGAGGGCCGGTTGCTGGAAGCCCGCCGTGTACGGGAAAGGACCAACTTCGATATTGAGATGATGAAGGAGCTCGGCTACTGCAACGGCGTGGAGAACTACTCGCGCTTCTTCGACGGCCGAAAACCGGGCACCCGTCCTTTCTGCCTGCTCGATTACTTCCCGGATGATTATCTGATGGTGATCGACGAGAGTCATGTCACCATCCCACAGGTGCGCGGCATGTACGGCGGCGATCGCGCGCGTAAGCTCAGCCTGGTTAATCACGGCTTCCGCCTGCCCTCCGCCATGGATAACCGCCCGCTCAACTTCACAGAGTTCGAGACCCTGGTCAACCAGGTCATTTACCTTTCCGCCACTCCCAGCGACTACGAGCTGGAGCAGACGGGTGGCGTCATCGTCGAGCAGCTCATCAGGCCCACCGGCCTGCTCGATCCGCCGATCGAGGTGCGTCCCAGTATTAACCAGATCGACGACCTCATAGAGGAGATCGATGAGCGGATCAAACGCGAGGAACGCGTACTAGTCACTACCCTCACCAAACGCATGGCCGAGGAGCTGACTAAGTACCTCAGCAAGCTCAATATCAAAGTGCGCTACATCCATTCCGAAGTGGATACGCTGGAACGTGTGGAAATCCTGCGCGATCTGCGTCTCGGCGAATTCGACGTGCTCGTCGGTGTCAACCTGCTTCGCGAGGGGCTCGATCTGCCCGAGGTATCCCTGGTCGCCATCATCGACGCCGATAAGGAGGGCTTCCTGCGCAACGATCGCTCCCTGACGCAGACCGCCGGCCGCGCCGCCCGGAATGCCAACGGCCTCGTCATCTTCTACGCCGACCAGGTCACCGACTCTATGCAACGCACCATTGACGAAACCAATCGTCGCCGCTCCGTTCAGATGGCCTACAACGAAGAACACGGCATCATTCCGGAAACGGTGCGCAAGAGCCGCGACGAGATCATGGCTAAAAAGACTATCCTCGATATTCGTGGTAAGAAGCAGCAGGCTTACGTCGAGCCGGAGGAACCCAGCCTGGCCGCCGATCCCTTACTCGGCTATCTCACCCGCGACCAGATCGAACGCATGGTGAAGGAAACGGAACAGAAAATGAAAAAGGCGGCAAAGGAGCTGGACTTCATCACTGCCGCACAGTATCGCGATGAGCTGTTTGCGCTGAAGAAGCAGCTTTAAGCCTGAGCAACGCCCCCCCTTTTGCGTTACAGGTAAAATATAGCGTAATTCATCCCCAGGTTGAATCCCGCGTGCGCCAGCACCGCTCCGTAGATGGATCGCGTCCGCCGGCGACACCATGCGAAGAGCAGGGCTACCCCCGCAATCAGCAGGAACCATAACATTCCGGAAACCGGAAGGAAAGTAATCTCCCCGTCAATACGCACGATGCCATGGTGAAAGAGATGGACAAGCCCGAAGAAAGAAGCATCGGCGATCAGCCCCGTCGTTTCCGTCCAGCGTTGGGCTACGGACTGATGTAAAATTCCCCGAAAGAAGAACTCCTCGCCGAGCGGGCTAAAGATCAGGGCGGGAATCGTAATAATCCAGAAAAGCCGGATGCGGGGAAGGGCTGCCATCTCTTCCGTGATGGGAAAGGCGCGCTCCACGGAGACGTACCAATTGTCAGGGCTTTCGCCAAACAAGGCGAAGCCTGTCATGTGGATCAGCAATGAGGCGCCGATGCCCATCAGCAGGCTGAAAACCATCCAAGACCAGGAGGCTGGTTTCCGGAGTCCCATCCAGTGTCGTCCTTGACGATTCAGGAACACCCAGGGCAGCAGGATCAGGAAGGTGAAGCTGAGCGGCAGTATCCAGCGGTATTCGGGCGGACCGAGGATGCCGATGCCGCGTACGGCGGCTATCACCGGGCATAGCATGAGACTTACCCCCAGGACTTGCCCGCCCAGCAAAGGGCGCCAGAAAGGGCGGATGAGCAGGCAGCGGTTTGGGGAAGCTTGCATGGGTAGGAATCAAGTTTTACCAGAGCCACGAATTTTTACTCTGCGACGTAAAAATCATAAATCCGCTTCGATATATTCGCCATCACCTCCGTCGCCAGCTCATCCGATTCCCAATCCTTGGAGAGCAGGACCAGCACGTATTTCCGGCCATCGGGCAACAGCACCAGTCCGGAGTCGTGGCGCACCTGGGTGATCCAGCCCGTTTTGTGCGCCACCTGCACCGCCTCGGGCAACTGCGCAGGGATTACGTCGTTGAAGTGCTGATCGAGCAGGATATCGATCATCTCCTGACTGGCGGCCTCGCTGACGACTTCACCGCGGCCCAGTTTTTCGAAGATGACCATCAGATCGTAGGCGGTGGTGCGGTTGCTGAGTCCCTGGCGGTAGGCCTTGATGTCTTCCACACCGCGTAGTACCTGTATGTAGGGAGCGCCGAGCTCGCGCATCGTCTGCGTGACCTTCTTGGCGTCTAACAGGTCGATGACGATATTTGTCGCCAGGTTGGAGCTGTAGGTGATCATATCGATCACAAGTTCCTTGATGCTGGCTTTTTGCCCGATCTGCCCGTAGAGTTTCTCTTCTGAATCCTCCCCGATATCCATGCTGTACTCGCTGCTGTCGACAATGCTGTAGAAGGTGTTTTTGACGACCAGCGAATCGTCCAGGTCGAAGCGTCCCTGTGCGGCCTGCCTGTACACCTCGATCATCACCGGTGTCTTCATGGTGCTGGCCGCGTGGAAGAGGACGGTGTCGTTGATCAGCAGGGTACGTGCGGTATCCTCCAAATCGCGGAAGGCGACGGCAAAAATTCCGGGAGAGCGGGACAGCTCCTGACGCACCTCAGCTTCGAGCTCAGCCAGCGGATCGGCGGGCGGGGTGGAACATCCGGGGAAAAATGCCGTAGAAAGGGGAACCAGTATAGTCAGGATGATTAGCATCCTTAAATTGAATCTTGGCAAATAGCGGCGCATGTGTTTTCAATTTAATGTTCGATCAGCCAAAATAAGAAACTCCAAACAATTGGGGCGCCATTCTCTAGAGGGTTACTAGAAAACACTCAGACCGATTCTGTCTGACGGATAAAAGTTTATCGGTCCAAATCTTCTGCTGGTAGATAAAAATTCGTATCCTGCACAATCATTGTTATTCTGGGAACATCAAAGGTTTTATGCAGTTTCTCCATAATGAGTGACTGCTGAGGTTTTCACTATGCGCTAGCAATTACAACTATTAATCACAACAAACCCATTCTACTCATGAACGCACACGAAATCGACTATCAGATCTACGGCGAAGAAATGCAGTTCGTCGAAATTGAATTAGACCCTTACGAAACCGTCATCGCCGAAGCCGGCGGCATGATGATGATGGATCGCGATATCGAGATGACCACCATCTTCGGCGATGGCAGCCATAAGGAGCAAGGCGGCGGCATCTGGGACAAGGTGCTGTCGGCCGGCAAACGGCTGATCACGGGCGAGAGCCTTTTTATGACTGCTTTTACGCACACGGGTCAGGGTAAACGCCGCGTCTCTTTCGCCTCGCCATATCCCGGTAAGATCATTCCATTGGACCTCGACGAGCTGGAGGGCAAGGTGGTTTGTCAGAAGGACGCCTTTCTCTGTGCTGCTAAGGGGGTTTCGGTCGGTATCGAGTTCTCCAAGCGCCTCGGCCGCGGCTTCTTCGGCGGCGAAGGCTTCATCATGCAGAAGCTGGAGGGCGACGGTTTGGCCTTCCTCCACGCCGGTGGCCACGTCATTATGCGCGAGCTGACCATCGGCGAGGTGCTGCTCGTCGATACCGGCTGCCTCGTCGGCTTCGCTGGCCAGGTCGACTACGACATCGAGTACGTCAAAGGCGTCCGCAATATGTTCTTCGGCGGCGAAGGCCTCTTCTACGCCCGCCTGGAAGGGCCGGGCAAAGTATGGATCCAATCGCTTCCCTTCAGCCGCCTGGCCGATCGCGTGCTGCGCGCCGCACCGCAGTACGGCGGTAAGGACAAAGGCGAAGGCAGTGCGCTCGGCGGGCTGGGGGATTTGTTGCAGGGGGATAACTGGTGATTGAAGAATGAACGGAAGAAGTTGGGAACTTTATCATTACCGGAAAGAAAAAGGATACGGTCAGATCCCCATTATGGCCACCCATATGGGCACCACCGGTATCAGTTATCATCCGGATGAGATCAAACGCTAGATCACGGAGAAGGAAGTTAAAAAAGACCGCGGCTATGTCCAGGTTACCTACGAGCGGCCCGAAGGCATTGGCGCGAATTCCAACCGCGACCGGTTTAAAACCTACTTCAACCCCTGGTCGATCAATCTTTACAATGAGGAAATCGGAGAAATCCTTGACTCCGGCGGCCTGATTGGACTAAACCTCGATCAGCGCATTCAGGGCGTCGATAAAGTTAAAGGAGAGTTAGGAGTCTTATGTTCTCTCCACCCGTGTACTCGCTAGTCCCTAACGAGGTTTTTACGTCTTTAACTGACGCTACAAATACGCACAAAAGGTTTTAAAAACACAACCTTTTGAAACAAAAAATTTGTAAAAACATTCGCTCCTGCCTGCCGGCAGGTTCATCCCATTGGCTGAAGACCAATGGGTTTTACGCTCAATTATATAAAGGTAGGCCGTTTTTCTGTGAGCATGATGTCCGCTGAAGGTCTGCCGGCTGCTTCTCCTCTCCAAAAGTAGCTCCAAGCTCCGATGTAACTCAGGCGTTGTATTTGCCAGCGCGGCACTGCCGCCCGACCAGGCCGCGAAGCGGAATGGTCGGGTAAAACTGCTGACTGCCAACTATCCCTCTTCCCCCTTTCCCTGAAAATCAGTAACTTTGCGCTCCTTTTAAGTTTCAAATACAATTTGTGGAATGGCCACACCCAAAACAGTTGCCTTTTACACCCTCGGCTGCAAGCTGAATTACTCGGAGACCTCCTCCATCGGTCGCCTCTTCGAGGATGCCGGGTACCAGGAGATCGGCTTTCGCGAGGGCGCCGATATATACGTCATCAACACCTGCTCCGTCACCGATTTTGCCGATAAAAAATGCCGGCAGATCGTGCGGCGGGCGTTGAAGTACTCTCCCGACGCCAAGGTGATCGTCATCGGCTGCTACGCCCAGCTCAAACCGGAAGAGATCGCCAATATAGACGGCGTCGATCTGGTGCTGGGCGCCGCGGAGAAATTCCGCATCCTGGAATACATTGATAACCTGGCCGTCACGCCAGGCAAGGGCATGGTGCGCGCCGGCGAGGTGAGCGAGGCCAACACCTTCGTCAACGCCTTCTCATTCGGCGACCGCACGCGTTCCTTTCTCAAGGTACAGGACGGTTGTGATTACAAATGCTCTTTCTGCACCATCCCGCTGGCGCGCGGCCGCAGCCGCAGCGACACGGTAGACAGCGTCGTCGCCAATGCGCAAAAGATAGCCGAAATGGGGGTTAAGGAAATTGTACTTACCGGCGTCAACATCGGCGATTTCGGCAACGGAACGGAGGTGATCGAAGGCACCCGCCCGAAAAAGGATGCCATGTTCATCGACCTCATACGCGAACTGGACAAGGTTGAGGGCATCGACCGTTTCCGCATCTCCTCGATCGAGCCCAACCTGTGTACCGATGAGGTCATCGAATTCGTGGCGCAGTCAAAACGCTTCGTCCCTCACTTCCATATGCCGCTGCAATCGGGCAACAACAAGCAGCTTAAGATGATGCGCCGCCGCTACAAGCGCGAGCTGTACGCGGATCGCGTGGCGACAATCAAGTCGCTGATGCCCCACTGCTGCATTGGGGTGGATGTCATCGTCGGCTTTCCCGGAGAGACCAAGGAGGACTTCCTGGAAACCTACCGTTTTCTCAACGAACTGGATATCTCCTACCTCCACGTATTCACCTATTCCGAGCGCCCCAATACCCCCGCCGCCGAAATGGACGGCCAGGTCGATATGGGCGAACGCCGCGAGCGCAACCGGATGCTGAATATTCTATCTGAAAAGAAGCGCCGCCAGTTCTATGAGCAACACCTCGGCGAGCGCCGTCCCGTACTGTTCGAGCATCACAAGGAGAAGGGACTGATGTCCGGCTTTACTGACAATTACATCAAGGTGGAAGTGACGGAGGATGCGGAGCGCATCAACACCATTGAGCACGTACGGCTGGCCGGCATCAACTCTTCCGGGCAGGTAAGGATCGAGCGGGTAACGGATTGGCGGCCATCGGAAAGGCTGGTAGAGTGAATAAGCAGGCGGACAGATTAAACTTCAACTAAAGTCACTTCTGTCCCAATACCTGTTCGGGGGATTCTGTTGAATAACAGCCTGATGCCTGCTTAGAGACGAGCGATTAGTAAGTGTCGCTTAATCGGTAAGCCATTTACTCCAACTGCTCCAGCGCATGCAGGTCATTGCTGGTAAGCAGGTGAACGCCGCGGCTGATTTTACCCGCCGGCCAGTCCCACCACTTTATTTCCAGCAACCGTTCGATTTCAGAGGGGGAAAAGCGATAGCGGAGGACGGTAGCCGGATTGCCGCCCACAATCGCGTAGGGCGGGACATTCCTGGTGACCACCGCCTTGCTGGCGATGATGGCGCCGTCGCCGATGCTCACACCGGGCATAACGGTGGCTTTGTAACCAATCCAGACATCATTACCGATGACCGTATCACCCTTGTGCGGGTAGTCTTTTCCGTCCATGGCATTTTCCCATCCTTTTCCGAAAACTGCGAAAGGATAGGAGGAAATGGCATTTGACAAGTGATTGGCCCCGTTCATGATGAACTCTACGCCGGAGGCGATCATACAGAACTTGCCGATGATCAGCTTGTCACCGGAGAAATCAAACAGGTAGCGGACGTTTTTCAGGAAATTGTCTACCGTCTTAAAATCATCGTAATAGGTGTAATCCCCCACTTCGATCTGTGGATGGTCGACCAGGTTTTTCAGAAAACAAAGGCGCTGGTAATCTCCCAGGGGGTAGAGGATATTTGGGTCCGGCCCGGTAGCAGGCTTCGTTGGCATACGCGTGGTGCTGATGAGTGAAATAATACACTGAAGTTGAAATGGTTTGAGCATTCAAACCATCTTCAATTTACCTCAAAAAAGTACTCTCAAAGATACCGGTTACGGTTTAGAAAGGACAGCCAAATTGAGCCATTGGTGAGTTTTATGATTAGTAAACCGGCAGGTATTTTACTCCGCGTCTTGTTTCTATTTTCCTATTTCTTATTTCCTCTTTCCTCACGCCGGATACTCCACATAGTTCCGCGGTGTCTCATACAGGCGTACGGCGAGCTCATAGCGCTCATCCAGGTGTTCGCGGAGGATATTCCAGATGACGTGACAGATATTTTCTGCGGTGGGATTGAGGTCTTTGAATTCTTCGGTGTCCAGGTTGAGGTTTTTGTGGTCGAAGCGTTCTTCGACCTGCGTTCTTATCAGGTCTTTCAGTGTTTTCAGGTCGATCAGGTAACCGGTTTCCGGGTCGACCTCTCCCGTCACTTTTACTTCCAGCTCATAGTTATGACCGTGGTAGTTGGGGTTATTGCACAGCCCGAAAACCTTCTGGTTCTTTTCTGCCGACCAATTGGGATTGTGCAGGCGGTGCGCCGCATTGAAATGTGCTTTTCGAAAGGCCGATATTCTCATATATTCAAATTCAAGTTGTTCTCTTTCCAACAAAAATAGAACGCAATGGTTTTAGTCGATCAGTAGAGTTGGCGGCTGATTTCAGTTCAACGGTAGTAACTCTGAAATAAAATACTTATTTTTACCCGCAATGGTTAGCGAGGAGACTTTTGTTTCCATTAATAGCCGGAGAATACTATACATCAGCATTGAGAAGATTCGGCTCAGGCCGTTATGCTTCTTCATAAGGATATAAAAAGCCTGATCGAAAGGCGTTAAGATAATGGTGGTCCGGAACGTATTTAGTATAATTACGGAGCCCAATATCAGTAACTGTAACAGCTCTACGAGGAGTTTTAGATAAAAATGTTTTGCCGGGCTTTCCCTCCCGGTCATTTTAATCGGGAATACCTGATGGGTAACAAGAGAAAACAAATGAAAAACGGTGAGCTTTCTTTTTCCTGAACCAGGAAAGCACCGCTCACAGCAGTGAAAAGCATTCTCGTTCCCCTATTCTTGAATGACTTCTCCAGATTTTGGAGGGAAAGTGGTAGAGCATACGCAGTCAGCAGCAGGAAATGCTGTACGTTGATAGTTACGATCGGTCTTTCTTCCTTTCTTCTGCTCCCCGTGGAGTTTATAGTCTTCTCCAGTACTATTGCTAGCCTGAAAATATTAATGCCTTCGGCAAACGAAGCAGGATAGCTATGCAATTCAGTGACATTAGCGGACAGGATTCGACGAAAGCGCAACTGCGACAGATGGTGCAGCAGGAGCGTATTCCCCATGCCATGATCTTACTCGGTCCGCAGGGATCGGCCAAGCTGGCGCTGGCCATTGCCTTTGCCCGCTATGTGCTGTGTGAAGATCCGCAGCCGGAGGAGGTCTGCGGACACTGTTCGAGCTGTATAAAAACAGCCAAGCTGGTCCATCCCGATCTGCATTTTTCCTTTCCCACCATCGGCACTAAAGTGACCAGCGACAGTTTTATCGGTCAGTGGCGCAGCGCCATGGCGGAAAATCCCTACCTGGTGCTCAACGATTGGCTGCAGCTCATCGGCGCGGAAAATCAGCAGGGGAATATCAACAAGGAAGAGTGTCTGAACATTATCCGTAAACTCAGCCTGAAGACCTTTGAAAGCCCTTACAAGGTGCTGATTATGTGGATGCCGGAGCTACTGGGCAAGGAAGGCAACCGCCTCCTGAAAATCATCGAAGAACCGCCGGAGAACACCGTCTTCCTGCTGGTTGCCGAAGATACGGAACAGATCCTCAATACGATCCTTTCCCGGTGTCAACTGGTCAAGGTGCAGCCTTTCCGCGATGAGGAAATTGTGGACGGACTGCTGCAGCGCTTCCCCGACATCGGCGAACGGGCACAGACCGTCGCCTACCTCGCCGACGGCGATCTTAACGAGGCACAAAAACTGGCCGCCCAGCAGGAAAATAACAACACCCGGCTCTTTCTCGACTGGATGCGTAAATGCTACATAGGCAACGGTGTCGAACTGGTGAAGTGGGTCGAGCAATTCGCTAAGCTGGGCCGGGAGAACCAAAAGTACTTTTTACATTACGCGTTGCACTTCCTGCGCGAGTATCTGATCCTGAAAATGACCGATACCGAGCAGGTGCGCTTGCAACAAGAAGAACTAAAGTCCGCCCGGAATCTGATGAAAGTCATCGAGCTGGACCAGGCCGAAGCCCTGGCTCGCCTCTTTACAGATTGCGTCCAGCACGTGGAGCGCAATGCCAATCCTAAGGTGCTCTTTCTTGACGCGTCGATCCGGGTTCACCAAATACTGAAAAGAATTAATTTGACCGTGGCGAATACCGCCACCTTAAAAACGGGTCTTTGACAAAAGGTGATGATACCGGTTGTCAAAGAATGAAAAATATAAGAAGATGGGATGCATCGGATGTACAGTAAGCAGTCAGAACGGCTCCCCCAAGGGGTGCCAGAATAATGGAGGATGCTCATCGGGCGGTTGTAATCGCCTCAATACCTTCGACTGGTTGTCGAGTATGGACGTCGTCGATACCGATCCGTTTGATATAGTAGAGGTCAGCTTTAAAAATGGCGCCCGGAAAGACTTCTATCAGGTGCCTGACTACTACCGGCCCATAACCGGCGACCGCGTGGTGGTCGAAACCGGCAACGGCTATGACGTTGGCCGCGTGGCGCTCAGCGGTGAGCTGGTGCGCTTGCAGATGCGCAAAAAGAAGATCGATTTCGACCAGGTTATGCACAATGTTGTGCGTAAAGCTAATGAGCGAGACCTCGAACGTCTGCAGGAAGCGCGCAACCTGGAACAAGGCGCCATGGTGCGGGCCCGCGCCATCGCCCGTACCCTCGGGCTGGAGATGAAAATAGGCGACGTGGAATACCAGGGCGATAAGCGAAAAGCCACTTTCTATTACACCGCGGACGGACGCGTCGATTTCCGTGAACTGATCCGGCACTACGCCCGCGAATTCCGCGTCAAAATTGAAATGCGGCAGATCGGCGCCCGTCAGGAATCCGCCCGCATAGGCGGCCTGGGCTCCTGTGGTCGCGAGCTGTGCTGCTCAACCTGGCTGACCGATTTTAAATCGGTATCGACAGCGGCCGCCCGCTATCAAAACCTGGCCATCAATCAGGCCAAACTTTCGGGACAGTGCGGCCGCCTCAAGTGCTGTCTCAACTACGAACTGGATACCTACCTGGAAGCACTGGACTTTTTCCCGAAAAATGCAGATAGGCTCAAAACTATGGTCGGTGTCGCTTCCCTGATCAAGACCGACATTTTCAAAAAACTCATGTACTACGCTTACGATCATAATGACAAGCGCGGCGGTAAGATCTACGCCCTGGACGTCAACCGGGTCAAAGAAGTGAAAGCCATGAACGAACGCGGTGAGAAACCGACCGACCTGGTTGACCTCCAAACCCTGATGGGGGAAGGCCTGGAAAGCGAAGAAGTCGACTTCGGCGGGGATGTGACCGGCGTCGTTGAACTGCCGGAAGAGAAACGCCGTAGTAAAAGGAACAAGCGTAAAAAGAACAAGTCCCGTAGTAATAAATCATCTAAAGGCAGGGATACACAGTCCAAAGGCGATGGGAATAACAAAGGAGCTAAATCTAAAAGCCGCCGCGGCCGCCGCGGTCGCCGTAAAGGAGGCGGGGATAAGAAGAACTGATCGCTTGGCTTTTTAAACAGGGCTTGCTACCTTACGCCCCGGAAAAAAGGATGGAAGGAAAAAACACTTTTTTCGCCCAGACATCAGTTCTTCTCGCAAACGTTTCGCTTTGTTAGCTGTTCTCCCTTGGGAAGAATGGATGGCAGGTTTTCGTTCTCATTCGATCCTCCTGTCCCTCAATCCTTAAAAAAATATACCAATGCAATACGACGTAACCGTTATCGGCTCCGGTCCCGGAGGATATGTCGCCGCGATTCGGGCCGCTCAACTCGGGATGAAAACCGCTATTATCGAACGCTACAGTACCCTGGGCGGCACCTGTCTCAATGTGGGATGTATACCCTCCAAAGCTTTGCTCGATTCCACAGAACATTACCACGTGGCGGAAAAGCGATTCGAAGAGCACGGTATTGATATCAAAGGACTCAAGGTCAATATGCCGCAGATGATCAAGCGGAAAAACGAGGTGGTCGAACAGACGGTCAAGGGGCTCGACTTTCTGATGAAGAAAAATAAGATCGACGTGCACCACGGTCACGGCGCCTTCGTCGATAAGAACACGATCAAGATCACCAAGGAGGACGGTTCGGAGGAAGAAATTACTTCCGAAAAAGTGATTATTGCCACCGGCTCCAAACCGATCACGCCGGAGTCATTTAACTACGATAAAGAGCGGGTCATCACCTCTACTGAGGCGCTCAACATCGACGATGTTCCCAAGAAAATGGTCATCATCGGTGGCGGCATTATCGGCCTGGAGATGGGCTCCGTTTTCGCCCGGCTGGGCACTGAGGTCAACGTCGTCGAATTTATGGACCGTATTATCCCGGGCATGGATAAAGACTGCGCCAAGGAGCTGATGCGTTCGATGAAAAAAATCGGTGTCAATTTCCATCTCAAACACAAGGTGACGGAGGTGAAGATCAATAAGAAAAGCGTTACGGTTACAGTGGAAAAACGCGATTCGGACGACTCCTTCAAGATCAACGCCGATTATTGCCTTATCGCTATTGGCCGCCAGCCTTATACGGATAAGCTCGGCCTGGAAAATATCGGCGTGGAGACGGACGACCGGGGCCGTATCCTGGTTGATGATCACCTGCAAACCTCTGCTGAAGGCGTCTATGCGATCGGCGACGTCATCCGTGGCGCTATGCTGGCCCATAAGGCCGAGGAAGAGGGGGTTTTCGCCGCTGAGGTTATCGCCGGCCAGCAGCCGCATATTCACTATAACCTCATCCCCGGCGTCGTCTATACCTGGCCGGAAGTCGCCAGCGTCGGCAAAACTGAGGAGGAACTCAAGGAGCAAGGCATACCTTACAAATCCGGCAAATTCCCCATGAAGGCTCTGGGCCGCGCCCGCGCCAGCATGGATACGGAAGGAATGGTAAAGGTATTGTCACATCAGGAAACCGACGAGATTCTAGGGGTGCATATGGTTGGCCCCCGCACTGCCGACATGATCGCCGAAGCGGTTGCCCTAATGGAATTCCGCGCCTCCGCCGAGGATGCCGCCCGCATGAGCCACGCCCACCCCACTTACACGGAGGCCTTCCGGGAAGCAGCCCTGGCGGCTACGGAGGACCGGGCTATTCATATCTGATAGTTAGTTAGCCCTCCAACTCCTCCACCTTCTCCAGAATCCATTGCTTGTCGGGCAGGGGAGAGGTACTCTTGATCTGGTGGCGGATTTTCTTGATGGCTTTTTTGTCGCCGGGCACAATTTTCGATAGCTGTTTGACGAATTTCAGGACATTGAGGTATTGTTCCTTTACCTCTTTGGATATGGTGCGGGCGCGTTGCAGATAGATGCGGAAGCTCTCCATCAGGGAGTTCATCACCAGCTGTTCGTCCAGTTCGTAATAAGTTTTCAACAGCATGAGCTTACCGCCCAGGGCGTAGGAAAGATTCTTGTATTCCACCTCACGCAGCAGTTCAATGACTTTTTCGTATTTCTCCTGATTAAAATAGAGTTTGGCGAGATTGTAATTGACCGCATTGTCCTGGTGGTCTTCCGGCAGCTTATCCGTGTAGTTGCGCACGAATTGTTCTACCCAGTCAAAGGCTTCCACATGAAGCCCTACGGTAATAATATTTTTATAATCCTGCGGGTCGATGGTCCCGTTACCGGGGATGATTTCCTTGTCGAGTAAGATTTTAAAGATGTCGAACAACTCCTTAAAGTAATCCTGACGGCCTTCGTTGATCTTGGTGTCGATGCAGTAATTTTTCAGATAGATGTACAGCGTGTTGAGTTCCGAGCGGGAAAACTTTTCTGAATTTTCCGAAAGGAACTCTTTTAACTCACGGTAGTGGTTTTCCGCATCAGGATTCATGAGCATTTGGGCGACGAGGTAGTAGGCTTTGACGGAGGGGACGCCCAGGTATCCCTGCTTGATATGTCCGAGAAAAGCCTGGGGCAGGTCAATGTCCACCTGGATAGAGGTCGACTTTTTGTAATCGAGGGAATCACAAAAATGACGGAGCTTGCGGGTCAGATAGTAACATTCCAGATGATGGTCGGCTTGTTCCAGGTATTCGAGCTTGTCGATTTTTTTGCCGGCTTCTTCCTCGTGGGTGTGCCGGGCCTCTTCAATCTGATATTGAAGGTAATGGTAGCTGGCATCGCGTTGTGACTTTTTCTGCTGCAGCTTATCTGCGGTGCGCACCACACCGTTGAAATGCTTGTTCAGGTGATGTTTATCCAGCCAGGGCAATAGCAGTATCTGCTCGCGTACCGGATCGGACTGATAGGCGCGCCAGGCGATGAACCCATAGGCATGTCGAGTCAGCTCGGAGCTGAGCCGTCGCAGCCGGCTGTCCTTGTAGGACTTATTCCCGTACAGCTGTTTCCAAACATCTTTCTTTTTTAGCTGTTCAGCATATTGTTCCTTCTTGGAACGCAATGCTTTATCCACGATTTGGAAGAGCCGGATAAGATCTTGGTTTTCGTTGATTACAGGAGAGCGCAGGTACTTGTCAAAGCGGTTTAGGTCGTGCTTGGAAAGGTTTTCCAGTAAGGATATGAGCTTATTGCTTAGCATGTTTTTTATTGGTAAACGTATGATTGTTTGTAAAACAAATGAAGCTTGCTGTCAGATCTTTTAAATTGCTGATCAGTATTTTAAGAATTATATCATTTGATATTTGGATAGAACAAATTTAGGTTTTTGTTCAGTTTTGGCGAAAAAACACAGCGCACTTTTAACGATGGATGTGCTTCCGTCTTTTCTGAAAGGGAACCGGTTCTCTTAAAGTAGGATAAGAAAGAAGGGGGAATTGTTCAAAATCAGGAGCTATTTAATCTGGGGTTGATCCACGCTCCGAAAAGGGTTAAGGCAACCTTTTTTTCTTGACAGGTGAATAGGTAAGTAGTACAAAATTTCAGGCCATGAACCAAGTGTCATTCCTTCGGGTAAGCGCATTGCTGACCGGGCTGCTGCTATTTGTAGCTACCGGTAGCTTTGCCCAGTGTACGCCTCAGGTGGAGGCGGCCTTCCTTTTTGGTTTTCTAGATGAGCAAACCGTGGTGCTCTACAACACCAGCGAAGCGGGATACGCAGCCTACGGATGGCAGGTAAGTGGAGGGGATCTGATCAGACGAGAGCCGGGGGTAGCGGTATTCGCACTCTCCGGGTCCGTCGCGGAGGCCTGTCTTCTGCTGAAAGACAGCCTGGGCTGCACGGCTCAGTATTGCCAGACTATCTACGCAGGCGCGGAAGGGGATTTGTGCGAGACGAGCGATTGCGTATGGCCGGGAGATGCCAACGGCGACCGTAAGGCCAATATCTACGACTTGCTGTACATCGGCCTGGGCTACGGAGCGGAAGGTCCGGAGCGCAGCAGCTTTCCCGTTTACGGCGATCCCACGGCCTGGGCGCCTAATTACGGAGCAGACTGGAGCCTCTCGATGGGTGGCGTTAATTTCAAACACCTGGATTGTGACGGCAATGGCATAGTTGATGACAAGGATATTCAGGCCATTCGCCGCAACTACCTGCCGGAACTCGGCTCCCCGTCTACCCCTACCGAAGGAGCAACACCCGTATATCTGCGCCTGGAAACGGAAAAACTCAATATCACCCAAGGAGAATCGGTCGAAATTGTCGCTGAGCTTTTTGTCGGTACGAAAGGCAACCCGGTAGAAAACCTGCACGGCTTTGCACTCGACATCGGTTACCCGGCAGACAGCCTTCTGCCGGATACCGTTCGGGTGGAATACCTGAGCGACTCCTTCCTGGGGGAAAAATCAGAAATACTTTCTGTACAAAAAGACCTGAGGGCCTTTGATCAGTCGGGCATCGACCTGGCCTTCAGCCGCAAAGACCGGCAGGGCGTCAGCGGCTGGGGTAAGATCGCCCGCCTAAGCTTCGTCGTCAATTCCGATATCATCGGCGGACTGAAAAGCCCGGAGCTACCCTTCGAACTCATCCTGCGTCGCCTGCGCCTCCTCAGCGCCGGCGGCGAAGAAATTCCCTTCGGACTGCCCAATCCCCGCGTACGCCTGCTCCTGTTGCAGGATCTGCTCTCTAATAGCGACCGGCCGGCCTGGGACCGGCAGGTGCGTATATTTCCCAATCCTGCTCGCGAATCTTTCAACATTGAGTTGGATCAGTTGCAGGGCCGCCGTTACGAATTGCTGTCCGCCACCGGGCAGTTGTTGAAACGGGATATACTCAGCGGGAACCGCCAGTTGGTAACAGTCAATACCTTATCGCCGGGACTTTATCTTCTGCGTATTCATACGGAAGAAGGGGTGGCGAGCCGACGAGTGATGGTGAAGCGGTAACATTCTTCGGGTAATAATTAAAACCTTATTTTCCGGAGAACAGTACCCACATTTATAAAAAGATGAAGGTGGTTTGGTTTTGTCTGTATTGGTCCAAGATTAGGGGGGCGTCATTAATTCAAATCACCCTGCATAGGGAGATATCACAATATCCCAAACCGGAATACCTTGTTGCTGCATTATTTTGATCATAGCGCGAATAATTTGGAATTGGATTCAATCAGTGTTGAAATAAGAAAGGCAGGTAAAAAATAAAGCAAAAACAGGGTGCATACAATTTTTCAAAAGCCTGTCAAACCAACTTATAGCTTCCGGTCTCGTATTTTTGGGAATTAGTATTTACCTGTGGATGTTGTTTAACTGAAACTGAAATAACCTGATTTGATAAATGGCCGATCACCCATCTGATGACCGAAATCCGGATTACCTCGCTATCAACAAAGCTTCCTGGAACCAGCGAACGGAAGTACATATCGATTCAGCCTTTTATGACAACGAAAGCTTCCTTGCGGACCGCTCTTCCCTCAACGAAATCGAACTCCGCTTACTCGACGATATCACAGGTAAGTCTGTATTGCACCTGCAGTGCCACTTCGGACAGGATACGATCTCCCTGGCCCGGCTAGGCGCACGTGTTACGGGCGCAGACTTCTCGGACAAGGCGATTGAAAAAGCCAAAGAACTCGCAGAGCTGACCGGTGCCAACGCCAGCTTCATCTGCTGCGATATTTATGAACTGCCCAAATACCTGGATGAGCAGTTCGACATTGTATTCACCAGCTACGGCGTCATCGGCTGGCTGCCCGACCTGGACCAATGGGCCGGCGTCGTTTCCCGGTTTCTGAAACCTGGTGCTTCCTTCATCTTCGTTGAATTTCATCCCGTCGTATGGATGTTCGACGATGATTTCCAGGGCATTCGGTATAATTATTTTAATACTGGGCCCATCGTAGAAAACAGCGAGGGTACCTATGCCGATAAAAACGCTCCGGTCATTAACGAAGATGTTATGTGGAATCACGGACTCGGGGAGGTGGTAAGTGCGCTGTTGCAAAGTGGCCTGGAATTAAGCGCACTGGAAGAGTACGACTATTCCCCCTACGCTTGTTTTAAGCGTACCGTTGAATATGAACCCGGTAAATTCCGGATCAAACACCTGCAGGATAAAATACCGATGGTGTATTCGGTGTGCTGCCGTAAGCCTTTTTTAAAGCAGGGCGAGTCTATTGGTCTTTGAACTTAGGGGATTGCCAGTGATCAACATGGGCATGGCTTCCAATGTTTTATATTAAAGTCGTGACATTCCTGTCTCGGCTTTGGAGCCGGATGCATTATAATCAAAAACAACAAGCCATGAATCTATCTTATCTCTCCGGTTGGTACGCTGCCTTACTCCTGGTTTTCTTTTTCCAACCTTCTTTCCTCATCGGCCAAAAGGTGAAAACGGACCTTGATAAACGTGTACATGCCTTCCTCGAAGATCAACGCGGCGACTGGCGCGACATGAACGTCCCTCCCGCCGACGGCCAATTGCTCTATGACATCATCGTGGAAAACAACTACACCCGCGCCTTGGAAATCGGCACCTCCACCGGCCACTCAGGCATCTGGATCGCCTGGGCGCTCAGTAAGACCGGCGGCAAGCTGATTACTATCGAAATTGACGAAAGGCGCTACCGCGAAGCCCTGGCCAATTTCGAAGCGGCCGGCCTGTCGGACTACGTCGACGCCCGCCTCGCCGACGCCCACCAGCTGGTCAGGGAACTGGAAGGCCCCTTTGACTTCGTCTTCAGCGATGCGGATAAAAATTGGTATAAAAATTACTTCGTCGACTTGGCGCCCAAACTGGAAACCGGCGGCTGTTTTACCGCACATAATATACCCCGGAATACCGGACGCTACGGCCAGTCCGGCATCCTGGAGTTTCTGAACTACGTGAAAAGCCTGGATAATTTTGAGACTACGGTGGACTATTCGGGACGGGGGATGTCGGTTAGTTATAAGCGTAGCAGGGGAGGAGGGCGATGAGCTAAATCAGGAAATTGAGCCCGTTCCTTTTTTAAACGGAAGTAATAAAAAAGGAATCACCCGGACGGCGGGAATATATACTTGACGGAAATTGGTTTGAGTAGATCTTCAAACCAATTTCGGCGTCAGTATAAAACCTTTTTTTGTCTGTATGAGAAAGGAAGCCTTGCAGGGATGTCCGGGCTAGATTCCGCAGTACTCACAAACCACTGTAAACCTGGTAGGGTCAGCGATTAATCCGGCCATACCAGGACGGACACTGGACCGACAGTAGTGTTTTAAAACTTAAAAAAGCTAAAAACTTGTGTGGCAGAGCAATACTTAATGAAAGCCGAAAAACGGACAGTCGATAAGCGGAGCGCCCATTCGACGCTCTAATCCGCCTGTTTCACCTCCCTGGCCTCCGGACCTTTGGGCCCTTTTCCGACCTCAAAGACCACCCGGTCGTTGTCGTTGATCTCATCGACCAGATTGTTGGCGTGCACGAAGAAACTTTCCTTCGTCTCTTTGTCTTCGATAAATCCGTAGCCTTTTTCGGTGTTGAAAAACTTGACGACGCCTGTGCGCAGGAAGTTTGGCTGATCAGACTTTTCCTGGGAAGGGACGCCGATGACGATATCTTCGGCTTTGACTTTTACCTTTTTGGAGGGATCGGGAGGAGTGGGAGAGAGGTTGCCGTTCTCATCGAGGTACATGAATTCCTCGGTTGTTTTGCCCTCATTTTTCCGCTGGGCTCTTCTTTCAGCTTTTTCTTTTTTCTTCTTTCTTTTTTTCTTTTCGCGTTCTTTCTTCTGGAAGCTATCCGCCATATTAGTGTTTTAAATAAATAAATAGATGCGTCAGATTCAGAGTTAAGCGGATAGTCTGTTTGTCAAAATACCAGATTAAGCCTGAAAATTTATAATCGACTGTAAAGGTACGTAATATTATGTGAAGTAACGATTAATTAAAGCTGTCCCACCTTATCCTTCGGCTTTTTAAGCGGGATCGACTTGGACTGTCTTCACTTCCATCCATACTTGACCGGTCTTGTCCCTTGGAATTATCCGAGCGACTGCTCCGCGTAATATAATTTCCCCGTTTCCTATTTCGGATTTCCTATTTCAGGTTTCCTATCCCGGGTTTCCTCTTTCTCTTTCCGCTTTTCCAGCACCTTTTGTATCACCTCTTCGTAAGAGCGCTTTTCTTTAAGCTGCCGGCGTGTTTCCATGTCCTCATATTCTTTTTTCAGCCCGAGGTAGAGGCTGTAGCAGAGCACGAGCAGCAGAATGGTAAAAGGCAGGCCGGTGGTCAGCGCTGCCGTACGCAGGGCGCCGAGCCCTCCGCCGATAAGCAGGGTAGCCGCGACGCCGCCTTCCGACAGGGCCCAAAAGATGCGCTGGCCGACCGGCGCGTCGAGCTTTCCGCCGGAGGTGATGCTGTCGATGACCAGGGAGCCGGAGTCGGAGGAGGTGACGAAGAAGCTGGTCACCAGGGTGATACCGATGAGCGAAGTGAGCGTTGACCAGGGGAATACCTAAATTTTCCTTAGCTTTCTGACCTTTACTTTTTTAACAAAACGAATGACCATGCCACGAATTTTGCTTCTCCCAATCCTTTTTCTATTCTTTGCCGCCATTGCAACCGGCCAGGAATCCTCTTCCGATACAGCAAATATCCCAGAAGCAGAAGTCTCCCTCACTCAGCAAAGCGTCACCATCAACGGTGAGCGCATCGGGCTGACTGCCCGCGCCGGCACCCTGCAGCTGCGCAATGAAAACAACAAGCCCGTCGCCCTTTTCGGCTTCACGAGCTATACCAAGGATGACGGCGACCCGGACCGCCCCATCGTCTTCGCCTACAACGGCGGGCCCGGCTCTTCCTCTTTCTGGCTGCACATGGGCGTGCTGGGACCGAAGCGAATTGTGGTCAACGATCCGGAATATACCCCGGCCGCGCCCTACAATCTGGTTAATAACCAATACTCCATTCTCGACGTAGCCGACCTGGTGATGATGGACCCCGTCGGCACCGGCCTGAGCGTGCCGGTGGGTGAGGCCGAATTCAAAGATTTCTGGGGTGTCGACCAGGATATCCGCAGCGTCAGTCGCTTCATCACCCAGTACCTGATCGAATACGGGCGGCTCAATTCGCCTAAGTACCTGCTCGGCGAAAGCTACGGCACCTTCCGCAACGCCGGGGTTATGAACTACCTGCTTAACCAGGGGATCGCCCTGAACGGCGTGATCATGGTCTCCGCGGTCTTTGATCTGCGTACGCTGCTCTTTCCGCCCAACGACGATCTGCCCTACATCGTGCATTTCCCCACCTATGCCGCTACGGCCTGGTACCACGATAAAATCGCCGATAAGCCGGCCGATCTGGAGGTCTTCCTAACGGAGGTACGCACCTTCACCGAGGAAGAATACATGCCGGCCCTGTTCAAAGGAGATGGACTGACCGAAGAAGCGAAAATAAGCATGGCCGAACAACTGGCTGCCTATTCCGGCCTCAGCGCCGACTACTGGCATAAGGCCGATCTGCGAGTAACAAATGGGGAGTTCTTCCAGGAATTGCTTCGCGATGAAGGAATGACCGTAGGGCGACTGGATTCCCGCTTTATCGGCATCAACCAGGACCTGCTGGGGCAGTCGGCTGATTACGACCCTCAGAGCTCAGCGATATCACCGGCCTATATCACGGGTTTTCTGCACTATTTCCATAATGACCTGGGCGTGGATAAAAAGCATAACTACACCATCACCGCCGGCCGCCGGGAAGGATTTCAGTGGGACTGGAGCCATCAGGGCAATACCTCCTGGAATGCCTCCGCCGCCATCAACACCGGCATCGATATGGCGGAAGCGATGACGAAGGACCCGAATGTAAAAGTGCTGATCCTGAACGGCTACTACGATATCGCCACGGTGTTCTACGGCGTTGAGCACAGCATCAATCACCTCGGATTGTCCCCGGAAATCAAGGACAATATCATCATGAAGTACTACGAGGCGGGGCATATGATGTATACCCATCAGCCATCACTGGAGCAGTTCAAGGAGGACGTGGCGGGCTTTATCCGATCTGCTTCGGAGTGATCTCGTACCGGCGAATTTATTCGCCGTCACAGGATAATATGACAGCCGAGTGAATGTCACATAACTAAAACCGCAAAGCGGTTTGCAGAAGAATCTACCGCAAAGGCCGCCAGAAAACGCAAAGCGTTTCTGTCTTTGCGTCCCTTTGCGTCCTTTGCGGTAGAAAATTTAACAGGTTTGGCGGTGAAGTGAATGATGAGACAACCGCTGAAACCTCCTTTTTTGTATCTGACTGGTAAGTGCACGTTTTTGACGGCGAATAAATTCGCCGGTACGCGGTACATACACGTCAATTCCCCTGCACGCCCGTCTTCAGTCCCTCAATCGGCGGCGGGCCTTCGGGAATCATGCCTTTGTATTCATAGTCTTCTTTGCGCTCTTTGAATTCCGCTTTCACTTTTTGGCGCAGTTCCTCATCCTCAAACAGGTCGACCATCGTCATCGACAGGGCTTTGGCGGCGTAGAGCATGCCCTTATGGCCGATCGACATGCCGCCGCAGGCCACTACCGCCCAGGAGTGCCAAGGTGTGCCCTTGGGAGCGGTGGTAGCCCCCAGGCGTATAACGGGCACGACGAAACTGACGTCGCCTACATCCGTCGAGCCGCCCATGGGATGCTCTTGCGTCTCTTCCAGCGGTTCGATGACCGATTCGATGCCCACAACCTCGCTGTCGGTGGCTTCCTGGATCTTTTTGGCGAAAGCCTGTTCCTTATCCGTGTATTCGATGGGGCCCAGGTGTTCGAGGTTCTGCTGCAGTCGGGCGCCGCCCGTGCGGTTGACCAGCACCTCATGGATACCGGAGATCAGCGACACCTTGTGATCGACATCGGCCATGATGGCGGCGCCTTCGGCCATGCGTTCCACCTGTTTCCACACTTTTTCCATCCCTTCGCGCTTGGTGTCGCGCACGCGCACCCAGATACGGGAGTAGTCGGGCACCACGTTGACCACCTGGCCGCCGTCCTGGATGTGGTAGTGAATACGCACGGTGGGCTTGACGTGCTCGCGGTAGTAGTTGATGCCGGTGCTGTACAACTCGAGGGCGTCGGAGGCACTGCGGCCATTCCAGGGATCGCCCGAGGCATGGGCCGCCTGTCCGTAGAACTCGACCATGAAGTCGACCAGCGCCAGGCTGCTTTGCACATCGGCCTTGGTTTCGTCGCTCGGATGCCAGTCCATCACCACGTCGACATCGTCGAAGAGGCCGGCGCGCACCATCCACAGCTTTCCGAAGAATTTCTCTTCGGCCGGCGTGCCGTAAAAACGGATGGTGCCCTCCAGTTCACCTGATTCAATGAGTTCCTTGATGGCCGTGGCGGCGCCCAGTGAAGCTACCCCGAAGAGGTTGTGCCCGCAGCCATGGCCGGGCGCGCCGGATTCCAGCGGATCTTTGGTCGGTACCGTCTTTTGCGACAGCCCCGGCAGGGCGTCAAACTCACCCAGAATGCCGATCACCGGCGAACCGGAGCCGTACTCGGCTACGAAGGCGGTAGGCATCTCAGCGACGCCCCGCTCGACGCGAAAACCCTGGGCTTCAGCAAAATCAGAAAGTGCCTCTGCCGATTGGCTTTCCTGGAAAGCGATCTCGGCGTAGGACCAGATCTTGTCACTCAGACCGGTGAGCTGATCCGATTTTTTTTCTATGGAAGTGATTACGGCCTGCTTATTTTTGCCGAAAGGCAGCTTGTCCTGGGAATAAATAAGCGGGAGCAGACCTAAACATAGCAGCGTAGTGGTAAAAATGGTCTTCATGCGATAGGAAATTTAGTGAAGCCCATAAGATAGGAAAAAGCATGGTTTTGGCTTCATGGAGCTTGATATGCCAAAACAAAAAACCGGCAGCGTCCTTTCGGATACTGCCGGTGATAAGGGGGGGCAAATTCTCCTGGAGCCTGGAAGGCATTGTTATTAATAGTCAAGCTTGGTATGCCTTCCGACTTCCGCTTTCCGCCTTCCGCCTTCGAATCAGTCTTCCCGGCACACTGTACCGCCGTTCTCGTCAAAGACGATCTCTACGTCGTCACCACTGTCGGATTCCAGTTCTACTTTAAACTGCAGGCTGCCGTCGGTGAATTCGTATTGCTCGATGTCATCATCGTCAATGTCGTAGCTTGAGAAATCAGTTTCGATGGTGGCGATGACGGCGTCGGGCAGGTCGTCCTCAGAGATTTCGGTGGCGGCGAAAATGAATTCCCAGTCGAGGCTGAAGTAGAGGTCTACGTCCGGGCCGTTGCCGTCTTCCAGTCCTACCTCGTAGAACTCCTGGTCGTCACAGATATCCTCTTTTTCAACGCTTTCGATGTCGTAGCTGCCGTAGTTGTCGTTGATGAAGTCGCGAACGCTTTGCGGCAGGTTATCGTCACCGGCACCGTCGTCACTACCGTCGTCATCCTCACTATCGTCGTCGCCATCGTCGTCGGTGCAGAAGATGGTGCCGTCGGCGTTGAACACAATATCGATGTCGTCGCCGTCGCCGTTCAGCGGTTCCAGTTCTACTTCGTACCGGAGGCTGCCGTCGGCGAACTCGAAGCGCTCGATGTCGTCGTCATCATCGTCGTCATCGTTGCTGATGCGGTAATCAGCGAAGTCATTTTCGATGGCGGCGATAACGGCATCCGGCAGATCGTCGAGGGTGATTTCGACGGCTGCGAACAAAAACTCGCCGTCGAGATCGAAGTAGAGGTCCACATCGGGGCCGGGACCGTCTTCCAGTTCTACCTCAATGGCGGGAATATCGTCGCAGTAGTCTTCCAGCTCGGCATCCTCAATATCGTAGTCGTCGTAATTGTCGTCGATATAATCCCGGGCCTCTACCGGCAGATCGCTCGGGGAGATGTTGGGCCTGAAGTCATCCTCATCGTCGCCGAAGATGTCGCAGCTGGAGAAGGTGATCAACAGGGCCAGCAAGGGCAGTGAAAACTTTAATAGTCTCATGGAAAAATGGTTTAAGATTAAATGGTTAATGGTTAAACAGTATGATTTTTCGGATTATGATCGCTTCGTTCGTGTTACCCGACAGCCAGTAGACGCCGGCGGGCATTTTGGGTCGCTGGAGGTAATAAAGGTGCCGGTCTATTTGCCGGGCCTCTATGGGGATGCTTTTTCCCAGGTTATTGATCAGGCGGAATGCTTGTATAGGTTGCTGTGTTTCCACGTACAGCTCCCGTCCGGCGGGATTGGGGTAGACCCGGAAGCTCTGCTCGGAGGCAGGAGTCTTCGTGGAAACGATTTCATCCCGGCTAATGATAATCCGGGCCGTATCGGGCGTCACCGGAGTGGACTCCAGGTTGGCATTGATGAGCCGGACACTATCGATGCGGAGGATAAAGGTGTCGATCTCCAGCCCGACGATGATGTCCTCGATGACGATCGAGAAGCGGCCGAATTCACCGGGGCCTACCGGCACTGTCTGTTGATTGGTGCGGGTGATGGCCAGTTCGGCCAGCCCCTGTCCGTCGTTATCAACAAAAATTTCTTGCACTGCTGAGCCGTCGGCATTAATCCAGCTGTTTTCTACCAGGTCGAAATCCGGCCCGTCGTCGCCCTCCAGCAATCCTGTGGTATAGCTGAGTTGCATAGCGATACCGTAGAAGTCGGCTATGGGTTGCCGGCTGTCGTCCAGGCTCAGCCCAATGTTGACGATGGCGCCTTCCTGCACGATTTCTGCATCGGGCTGCAGGCGCAGGCGGGGCGCCGTACCGGGGGCGGCATTGTCGTAGGTATCGGGGGTAACCGTGCCGTGAGTCAGGCCGAAGTTATCCTCGATAGCGTCGTCAAAGTCGTCGTCATCAACTACCCCGCTTCCGTCGCAGTCGGCGTAAGCGTAATTGACGCCGTCAGGGAAGCTCTGTGACCACAGGGGCGGTAGAGGTTGCGCCTGCCATTCGCCGGATACTTCGACGCGCTGCGGGCCGGTACTCCCGATCGCTGTTCCCCAGTATAGCAGGTCGATCCCATTGACGATGCCATTGTTATTCACATCGCCGGGCCAGACAGACTGGGCGGCGAGGGGCTGAAAAAACAGAAGGCCGAAAACGACGGCTGCGAGGTAGTGGGCTTTCATCGTGTAGTGTTTCTTTATGATCACAATACAAACATAACGGTCAGGATGGTGACTGTCAAATACATTTTTTCGATATTGTCACAGGCGAAAATATTCTTATTAGCTGTCGATGCCAATGTTTGGAGTGAAAACACCTTAAAAACATGCATTTTTCTATACAATTTAGTAAATTAATTAATTTGAAATACTATTTTGTCAGTATAATTACTCGATTGTCAAAAAAGAAACAGCGGGGAAAATGGAAAAAAGTAAAGTCGTTCATCTGTTACGGTCCTTGGATGCTTCCGAACTGGAATCTTTGGAACGCTTCGTCGACTCTCCCTATTACAACCAGGAAGAGCCGGTGTTGCGCTTGTTCCGGCTGTTGAAGAGGTTCTATCCGGCTTTCGAGGCACCGGAACTGAACAAAAAATCCGTTTTCCAAAAGGTTTTTCCCGGCCAGGCTTACGATGACAAACAGCTGCGCTACCTGATGAGTGACCTCAACAAGCTGGCCGAACAGTTTTTAGGGGTGCAGGAATTGGAACAGACCCCTTACCGGGCAACGCTCGCTCAGTTGGAGCGCCTTTCGGCAAAAGGATTGGACAAAGGATATCGTCAGGTGGCACGGAACCTGAAGAAGGAATTGGAAAATCCAAGGGTAGACAGCAGTGATTATTTTTTGATCCGGCTGGAATGGTCGGAGCTCCGGGAGCGCGATTTTCAGCGACAGCGCCTCCGAAGGTTTGATCCCAGTATTCAGCAGGCTGCGGAAAACCTGGATCGCTTCTACTTCCTGCATCGCCTGAAACTGGCCTGTGCCATGCTCGACCGTCAGACGATCGTGCAGGCGGATTACGAGCTGAACCTTTCACCGGCATGGATCCGGCACCTGGAAGAACAATCTTTTTTCAACGAGCCCATCATCCGGGTTTACTACGCGATATTTCAGGCGCTGCAGAACGAAGAGGAAGAACGGCATTTTACCACGCTGAAGGCTTATCTGCAAGAGGGTGCGTTGTCCCTCGCTTCCCGGGACCTGAAGGACATCTATCTGTTCACTATCAATTATTGCGCCCGGAAGATCCGGCAGGGCAAGGAGCATTACGTTACCGAAGCGCTGGCGCTCTATCGTTCGGGCATCGAATCAGCGGTACTGATTGACGAAGGCGTATTGTCTCCCTGGGCGTTTACCAATGTGGTTAAGCTTTCCCTGCGCTTGCAGCATTATGGCTGGATAGAAACATTCATCCGGGACTATGCGCCGAAATTACCGGAAGACTTTCGCGACAATGCCCTGCACTACAACCTGGCGGAACTTTATTATTACACCGATCGCCTTTTGGAAGCCCAGGAGCATCTAAATCAGGTCGTTTTTTCCGATTTGAATTACTACCTGGGCGCCCGGGTGATGCTGGCCAAGATCTATTTTGAGACGGATCAGGAAGAGCCCTTACTTTCCCTGATTTCCTCGTTCACCATATTTTTGAAGCGGAATAAGAAGGTGTCCAGCGAGTTAAAACACACCTATCTCAATTTCTGCCGGCTTCTTTTCCAGATCGTGCGCCGATCGCCCACCAGGATGAAGCAATTGAAGGAAGAGATCCGCTCCACCGAACTGCTGACCGACCGGAAGTGGCTGTTGCGGATGTGCGAGCGGGTGAGGACTAAATAACCGCGATTCGCTTTTCGCAGCTCAGCGCCGTTTTTCTAACGCACCTCTTCGGCTTTCAAGGGCAGGATGTCCCGCTTGCTGAAAGAAGCCAACCCCCGCTATCAACTACCTTTCCTCTGCCAGGCCCGGCCTGCCTGCGAACAGCGTACGTCGAAAAGCCGTTTTACTCTCAATCCTTCCTCTTTTTCCAAAACCCTCCTATCTTAATGGAATATTCAGCGCCTAAAACTAAATACCTATGTCCCTAGCCCTACTCGCTCTGCTGGCCTTCATTCCCATACTGCTGGCCGGCGTCCTGTTGGTCGGTTTCCGTATGCCTGCCCGCACGGCCATGCCCGTGTCCTTTCTGGTAACGGTAGCGATCGCCTGGATGGGGTGGGCGTATCCCTTCCGGGAAATAGCTGCCTCATCGATCCAGGGCTTGTTCATCACCTTCGATATCCTCTACATCATTTTCGGCGCCATCTTATTGCTGAACATCCTGACTTACTCTGGCGGCGTGACGGTTATCCGGCGCGGCTTCCGTTCGATCAGCCCCGACCGGCGGATACAGGTGGTGATCATCTGCTGGTTGTTCGGGTCCTTTATCGAGGGGGCGGCCGGTTTCGGTACGCCCGCTGCAATCGTGGCGCCCCTGCTCGTGGCTCTTGGGTTTCCCGCTATGGCCGCGGTGATGCTGGGGATGATGATACAAAGCACGGCGGTCACCTTCGGGGCGGTGGGTACGCCGGTGCTGGTAGGCATCCGCGGCGGTCTGCAGCATCCCGAACTCGAAGCCAAGCTGGCGGCGATGGGACTCGACTTCGCGGATTACCTGCAGCTGGTGACCAACAACGTGGTCGTCTTGCACGCCATCGCCGGCATGCTGATCCCTACCTTCATGGTGGTGATGATGACGCGCTTCTTTGGCTCCAACCGCTCGTGGCGGGAAGGGCTGGAGGTGTTGCCCTTTACCCTGTTCGGCGGACTGGCCTTTACCATTCCCTATGCGCTGACCGGCTATTTTCTCGGTCCGGAGTTTCCCTCCTTAATGGGCGCCCTGGTGGGCATGGCCATCGTAGTACCGCTCGCCCGCTCCGGTTTTTTACAACCCAAGAACCACTGGGCGTTTCCGGAGCGCGGGGAATGGCCGGACCATTGGTTTGGCACCATCGATATTGACATCAGGGACGAGTCGGCGCCCGCTCATCTCACGCCTCTCAAAGCCTGGGCGCCCTACCTGCTGCTGGCGGCTCTCCTGGTGCTGAGCCGCCTGCCGCAGCTGCCTCTGCAGGAGTGGCTCAACAGCGTGCGCATTAGCTGGGCGAATATCCTGGGCACAGACATTTCCGCGGCCAGCGCCACCCTGTATCTTCCCGGTACTATGCTCCTGATCGCCGCCGCCCTCGCCGCGTGGCTGCACCGCCTGCCCGGGCGGGACGCGCGTAAGGCCATCGCCGCCAGCGCCCGGATGCTGCTGGGCGCCGGCTTCGTACTCATCTTTACCGTCCCCATGGTGCGCATCTACATCAATTCCGGCGGCAACCCGCTGGGACTGCCGGGCATGCCCATCGCTATGGCCGAATGGATGGCGGAGCAGGTGGGGATGGTCTACCCGCTGTTCGCACCAACCGTCGGGGCGCTTGGCGCCTTTATCGCGGGCAGCAACACCGTCAGCAATCTCATGTTTTCCTTATTTCAGTTTGGCGTAGCGGAGCAGCTGGGTTTGTCCACGCTGCTCATCGTGGCCCTGCAGGCGGTGGGGGCCGCGGCGGGCAACATGATCGCGATTCACAACGTAGTGGCGGCCTCCGCAACAGTTGGGCTACTGGGAAAGGAAGGACTGGTGCTGCGCAAAACGGCAATTCCTACCTTGTATTACGTGCTTTTTGTCGGACTGATGGGGTTGATGGGGGGCTAATGTAGCCGGAACTCGTTGAGCCAATTGTTCTGAATTTTTGTTAATTTTGAATAGAGTACGTTTATGTATTTTTTTGAAACTCAATAAGATTTATGGCCTCCATTTCAATTAATCCCTACATAAAAGTGGATTTAGATGCGATTCTCGCAGGCATTGAAGAACTGGATACGCCCGCGTTGGAAGCTTTTGCTGAAAAAGTGGCTGATTTAGTCGCCAAACGAAAGGTTGATGCGCTTTCCAAGGAAGAGGCTACTTTAATTTTAAAAATAAATGAAGGCATTCCTAAGCCGGTAACCGAAAAATACGAGCAGCTACGAGCAAAACAGCAAAGAAGCAAGTTGTCTTCCTTAGAGAAAGAAGAACTTGATCAGGTGATCGATGAAATAGAAATTAAAGAAGCAGAACGGCTTGAGTACATGATGGCTTTGGCAAAAATATGGGATATTTCTATTGAAGAGCTTCGGGAGCGCTTGGAAATTAAATCACCTGAGCCCAATGTCAGGTAGGTATATTCCAGTGAAAATAAGAAGCAAGATCGTTGAGCGCGCTTCTCAGAGATGCGAATATTGCCAAAGCTTAATGAAGAATGCGATCCATTCTTTTCATATTGATCATATTCTACCCTTAAATGAGGGTGGTGAAACATCTTTGGAAAACCTGGCGCTGTCCTGCGGCGGGTGTAACAGTTATAAGACGAACAAAACTCTTGGTCAGGATCCGGTTACAAAGGAGGAGGTCTCGATTTACAATCCTAGAAAGGAAGAATGGTCTGAACATTTTGCCTGGAGTGACGACTTTCTTAAAGTTATTGGATTAACTAAAAAAGGCCGAGCTACAGTCGACATACTTCGGCTTAACCGGCCGGGATTAGTGAATATGCGCCTGCTAACCAAAATGATTGGAGAACATCCACCCTTAAATCAATAATCC